>ERZ826242.862-NODE-862-length-38120-cov-5.747590_pt1 | contig 38120 bp, 44 predicted proteins | sample MGYA00519871_ERZ826242 | MGnify/ENA primary metagenome ERZ826242 (study PRJEB31778, sample SAMEA3449226) | human gut metagenome | biome: human gut; feature: human-associated habitat; material: faeces | place: United Kingdom | collected 2010/2012 ...
ATACCGCCGATCTGCAGGCGGAAATCACCAATATCAATATTATCGATAACCCCGATTCCTACGATTGGCTTTCCTCCGGGGATTTTTTGCTGACTACCGGCTACTTTTTCCGGGATGATGAGGCTATGCAGCGGCAGCTTGTACGGGAGCTTTCGGAACTGGGCTGTGTGGGCCTTGCCATCAAAACCCGCCGTTATCTGGATGTGATTCCGGAGGCGATGCTGGAGGAAGCGAACCGGCTGGGCTTCCCGCTCATCGATATCCCGGTCCAGTATCCGCTCAGCAAGATCTGCAAGGTGGTGTTTGGCCGGCTTTCCGGCGGCGGGGTGGAAAAGGCCGACCGCTTTGTTTCGCTTTACCATTCCATCACCGAGAGCATGCTGGAGGCAGATGGCGTTTCCCGGATGCTGGGCGTCCTTAGCGACTTTATCGGTAATGCGGTGCTGCTGCTGGGGGCCAAGTGGGAGCTGATGGCCTATGCCGAAAATGCTGGAAACCCAATGCCGCTTTCGCGGTATCTCCCACTGCAAAAGGGGGAGGTTATTTTCCCAGAGAGTATTACCGGCAATATGCCTTCGGATTTTTCCAAATATGCCAAGGCCATCAAACGGGTCTTTTCCGCTGGGGAGGAGCGTGCGGTCTGCCGCATACTGCCGGTTTCCGGCGGTAATGCCCTGTTTGGCTACTTGGTGGTGTGGGAGACCGGCCGCAAAATGCAATCGGTGGAATATCTGGCCTTGGAGATCGCGGCCTCTTCCTTGGCGCTGGAGCGCTTCCGCACCCGCCAGATCGAGGAGATCCGGATGCATATCCGGCAGGACTTCTTTGACGATTTGCTCAGCGGCAAGCTCCATTCTGCCGAGGAGGTGGGCAGCATTGCCGGGATGCACAATATGGACGCCGAGGGGACCTATCTCTGCATGGTCACTAAGCTGGACAGCGCCGCCCGCGGGACCGAAAACTATGTGGAGATGCAGGATGCCTTCCTGCGCATCAAGGACCGTATGATCGCCCAGATCGGGGAACTTTCCCGCGAGGAGGGCCGCAGCTGCATCTCTATTCATCGTGGCAGCCTTATTATCACCTTTCTGCGCATTGTCCATACCGAACCGGACCAGCGCATTAGTGAGGAAAATCGGCGGTTTATCCAGCGGCTTTACCACCGTCTGCATGCCATCACACAGCAGTATGTCCTCAATATCGGTGTGGGGGAGCCGACCGCCCGTCTTATCAATGTGCGCCGCAGCTTTACCCAGGCGCAGGAGGCTATCCGGGTCTCCGGCAATTTGCGCAGCGTGGCAGGGGTGCATTTTTACGAGGACCTCATCATCTATCAGCTGCTTAGCAGCGGAGTGGAAAATGAAAAATCCGCCGAGCTTTATACGCTGTCTATCCGCAGTCTGGTAGAGTATGACAAACAGAACGCGACCAACATGGTGGAAACGCTGGACTGTTACTTTGCCTGCAACTGTAATGTTAGCGAAACAGCCAAAGCCCTCTTCATCCATCGCAACACCCTCATTTACCGCATTGATAAGATCAAATCTATTCTGGGGAGGGATCTCAAAGATTCCGAAGAGCGTCTGCTGCTGCAGCTGGGCCTGCGGGTCTATCAGGTGCGGCAGATTCGTGAAGCGGCCGCCAATTCTTGAGCTTGACCGCGGGAATGTTTTTCTCTCTACTGCCATACAAAAGAGCAGGAGGGGGAGTTTGCATGAAAAGATGGATGACCCTGCTGCTGGGGTGCCTGCTGCTGTGCACCGCCTGTGGAAAAAAGGAACTGTTAGAATCCATTGCACTGCGGGAAGATACCACCCCGGAGCAGATGATAGAAGAGCTTTCCCAGCGGTATGATTTGCCGGAAAGTATGCTGCTGGAATCTGCCGCGGACCTGGCAGCACTGCTGCAAATAAAGGAAAAGTACCTGCTGTTGGGTTGTGGGCGTATTGCAGCCCCGGAGGACAACCCACAGCAAATACTATTGGCGCAGGCGGCCCCGGGCAAAACGGAAAAGGTGACTGCCACCCTGCAAAAGCGTCTGGAGACAGTACAGCGGGCATTTCCCGGGTATCCTTCGGCGCAGGCCGGGCGGGTCATTACAGCAGGGGATTATGCTCTTTTGGTCATCGTCACCGCCGATGATATGGATACTGTGCAGCAGGAGATTATGGATTATTTTATCGGAGGGAAATAGCAACGCAAATGTCAATAGTAAATGCGAAAAAAATTGAAAATTTATTTTTATAACGCGTCAAGGCATTCGCGGAAACACATTTCAGAAGTCTTCCACCCTAATATTTCACGCGGATAGTTATTGATCCATTGTTCAAGGTTCTTTATTTCGGCGGTTGATACCTTCCCGAAGTCTGTTCCTTTCGGGTATCGCCGTCGTATCATTCTATTTTGATTTTCGTTTGAGCCTCGTTCAAAACTGCTATACGGGTGACAATAGAAAAAGCTCGTTCGCTTTCCTTTGCGGATCGCTGATTGTTCCAGTCTTTCCACATTTGAGAATTCCCCGCCGTTGTCAACGGTGATTGTTTTGAATACCTTTCGGAAGATAGCACCGAACCGCCGTTCTATACGGTCAAGTGCCTTTATGGTGCTTTCTTCCGTTCTATCCGGCATACGCTCTATAATTTCTTTCCGCGTCTTCCGCTCCGTCAGTACAAGAAGGGCTTTTTTTGAAGTCTGCTTCCCGCTGTAAACGGTATCCATTTCCCAATGCCCGAACACTTCGCGCCCCTCCACTTCGGCGGGGCGTTTTTCTATGCTCTTCCCGCGTGGGGCGCGTTTGGCTGTCTTCACTTTGCGATATTTCCGCTTTCGTTTTGCCTTCTCCGGCAAATCATTATTTGTCAGCATAAGAAACACGCCCTTTTCTATGTAGCCGTAAAAGGTGCTTGTGCAAATCGTGGTTTTGAATTCCCGCCCCTCTAAAGCAATGTCGGCAATGGCGGCGGCGGGGGATCGTCCTTCTTTAAGCACTTTTCTTTCCAGATATTCCGCAAGCTCGTAATCTCGGCCAATTTTCAGCGGCGCGCCTTTTGCCGAAAGGTTTTCACGGTATCGCCTGTGCGCTTCGTCCGGATTGTACCTTTCTTCTTCCGTCCAATCCGAATTACGGTGAACCATGCGGGCGCGTTTTACTTCGCGGTAAATAGTGCTGATATGCACATGAATTTCCGCGGCGATCTCTTTTGCCGAATGTCCGTTATTTAATAACGCTTCGATCTTGTAACGGTCTGCCTTTGTCAAATGACTAAAACAATGCCCCATGCTTCGCGCCCCCTATAAAAAACAAAGGACGGTTTCCCGCCCCTTGTGCCTGAAATTAACGCCTTCTTTTGTCGTATGTGTCCAGCCCTTCCAGCGTGGCCGGATCGGTGATAATTTCCCACAAGCTACATTCAAGGGCGTTGCATATTTTTAATAATGTTGTCAGTTTTGCCCCGTTAATATCGCGCGCGCCTCTTTCGTAATCTTGTAATATCCGCACGGAAATTCCCGCCGCCTCCGCAAGCTGTGATTGTGACATTCCCGCCGTTTGCCTTGCGTCCTGTAATTTCGCATTTCTGCATGTAGATTTATTGTTTTTCTCCACGGCCTGAACCTCCATTTGTAAAACCTTTCCTTTGATTTTACTATACGGCATTTGCCGTATAAAGTCAATAGCTATCAAAAAAATAATTGCGAAAATAGCAAAAGCGGCGGGAATTTCCCGCCGCTTCATTCGTTTTCATCGTCAAGAAGCCAAAGAGGGGACACGCCCAACACTTTAGCAAGCACTTTTAATTCGTAATCGGTAACAAACCGCGTTCCGATCTCAATTCTGGAAAGGCTGTCCCGCTCCATTGTCACGCCTTCTATTTGCAGTTTCGCGGCTAACGCCTCTTGCGTAAACCTATTCTTTTGCCGCGCTTCCCGCACTCTGTCGCCACATATATTTTTCCGTCCTTTATAGTCGTATATCTTCACCCACGATCACCCGCGCCCCTCTCGTTGTGCTAAACATCAGCACTTTTCTTGACTTTAACACAAAATTCTTGCATAATTGTGTTAAAGGTCAGAATACAAAAAGTATTCTTCCCTTGTTGCCATAATTTAAGCACACGAAAGGAGCTATTCAAACTATGAAAAAAACCGTGTTGATCCTGTGGGGCGTTGGTGCGCTATTTCTTATTTCTTCAATCCCGCTATTTGTCGAAGGCAATATAGAGGCGGGCGTTTGTGGGATTGTGATTGCCGCCGTGCTGTTTTTTATTGGCTTGCGAAAAAAGGCCGCGCGGCCTGAACCAAAGAAAGAACCGCACGCGGCCACGATGGAGCCGAAAAAGGCCGCCGCGCCTACTCCTAAAGAAGATACAGCCGCCCATGTCACACCCGCCGCCGATCCGCGACCTGTAAGAGCGGAAGCCGCCGCACCCGCTCCGTCTTCCGAAGCAAAACCCGCTTTTGAATTTCTTTCCGTGAAGGTTGCAGGCGTTACCTTCAAGAACGGGCGCAAAAGCCGTCAAACCATCTTGCGAAAAATCCACTTCAAAGACGAACCTTTCGACAAGGGCACAATGGAATTGACATTGCAACGGGAAGAATGGGAAGGCAAGCCCGCTTTTGGTGTCTATGTCAACGGCGATCAAATCGGAAATATCCCCGCTGAATATGTTTCCTATGTGAACGACAATTTTTCCCGCCTCGACGGGATCGTAAACATAGAAGTTTACGGCGGCGGCGAAGGCCGGAACTACGGTGCGGAAATAACATTGCGCTTCCGGAATGAGTAAACCCCGTAAAACGACAAAAAGCCCCCGCGCCAGCCATTAAGCGGCCAGCGTGGGGGCTTCTCTATGTTCTATTACTCTTTCCATGTGCCGCCAAGTGCGGCGATCGTGTATCTATCCGCGCGCCCGTTGACAATCAAGCCTTTTGACGCTTGAAAACACCGCACGGCGTAAGCGGTCAACCTTCCGTATGTCCCATCGGCTCCGTTCGCGCCGCAATGGTAATTCCGTTCGATCAAGGCGGTTTGCAACGCCTTCACATCGTCGCCGCGCATAAGGGGTTTTGTTACTTTCAGCACGCGGGCAACCTCGAAGGAAGCCGCCGCGGGCGGTGTCCGTTCCGGTTTTGCGCCGTCATTCTCCGGTTTTTCTGCCATCTGTTCCGGCACATTTGCGGTTTTCTCCACTTCTTCCTCCACACGATCCGGCGCGGCTTCCTTGTTCTGTTGGACGGGCGTGGCCTGCTCTTCGGCAACCTTTTTCTGTGTGCGCGTGGTTTTGTTCCCTGTATCCTTCTTCGTCGCGCGCTTGCGTGTGCCTGTGTTTTTTCTCTGTTCGCTCATGCGTAAAACCTCCCGTAATGAAATAAGCCCCCGCTTCCGCTGAACCGCGGCGGCGGGGGCTTCGTGTATCAGGCGGGCGGCATGTGTCCGCCGCCTCCATCAAACCGCGGGCGGTAAAGGAGTAAACCCGCGCGCGGCGCAATGGCAATTAAGTATTCAGGGCTTCCGCGGTGTCGGTATGCGTCTTCGGAAGCGCAAAAACGGCGGCTTCGATCGCACCGTCAACAATCTTCTTCAAATCGTCGTCGATTTCAATTCCTGCCGCTTCGATAAACTGATATACAAGTTTTGTCGCTTCTTCCTTGCGCTGTCCCTCTTCAATTTTGCTTGTTTTGTAAAGCTGTTCGGCGGCCTCTGTTGCTTTCTGTGCCCACCCGATCACCTTGTCAATAACAGTGATAACGGGAACTTCGGGGAAGAACTCTTGCAGGGTATCGACCACATGATCCGCGGTGTCAAGAACGGTTGTCGTTCCTGTCAGAACGCCGGAAATATTGATCCCCTTCTTTACCAGATAGGGGATCAATACGATCAGCCCCACGAAAACGACCGCAACGACGGCCACAACCACAAGAACAATTACCATGTTATCCATTTTTCAAAGCCTCGCTTTCTTTTTTGTTGGTGTTTATGTTTGTTACTCCTTTACAAGTGTGAGATCGGAAACGCGCACGGCGGCCACGGTCACGCCGCCGTAGGTGATAACGGCTCGATCGCCGTTCAGCTCCGAAACGACATGATCGCGGCTATACACGAAAGAGGCCAGCCCGCCGCCCGTGTAGGTCTTCGCACCCTGCTTCACGCGCACGACGCTTCCGGCCTTGATTGTGCCGCCTGCGCCGCTTCCGGTCGTAATAAAAGCGTCGGAATATCCCGCTGTTTTCAGTTTCGCAAGCATTGATTCGGCGTTTTCCTTCTTGCTGAATGCGCCCACCTGTACTTTGTAATAACCGCCAGCGTTCACAATGTAGGTATCAAAGCCCGCCTCCTTCAATTTCTTTTCAAGCGTTTGTGCGTTTGCCTTCTGCTTGAATGCGCCCGTCTGTACCTTATAAAGCGCACTCGCTCCGGAAGAAGGCGTTTCCGGCTCCACTGTGGAAGCCCCCAACCTTTTGTTTACCTCTGCCGCGATCGCGCCGTGCCTTTCGTACAGATAATCCCCCGGGCAAGATTTATTCGCGTAATCTCTGTGAACGGTCATATTGCAACCGTTTAAGTGATTGACGCGCTCGTTCTTGTTTGTAGACCAAACAAGTTTTTCGATCCCGTTTCTGCGGCAAATATCCGTAACAAGGTCAAGAAGGGCGGCGTATGCTTTCTCGTTCACCGCGTAAGGGTGTGTTGTATCGCTTGCAACCTCAATCGTGATCGCGCGGTTGTCGTTCGCCGCATTTGAACTGCACCACGAACGATCCTTTTCCTCGACATACATTCCGATACGCCCATCAACGCCTACGCCGTAATTTGAACTTGCCTGTCGTGAAGTAGGCGCAAAGATACTCCCCAGTGTTTCAACGGAACATTGCCCGACAACGCAATGAATTGTAATCGTGTCGATCGCGTGATTTCGCGGACTTGTCTTGTTCGGTGAAATTTTCGTGTAATCTACCAATTTGCTATTACTTATTTTGATCCCCCTTTTTAGGTTCCTCAACTTTCATTGTTTATTATTCTTCGTGTGCGCGTTCCAGCGTGTCAATTCGCTTGTGCGCCTGCTTTGCGGACGCTTCAACGGCGGTCAGGCGCGTTACAAACTCGGTGTTTGTTTTCCGCTGTTCCTTTTGTTCTGCCTTGATTTCGTCCGTATTCGCTTTGATATACCCTATTTCCGTAAGTACGGTTGCGTCGTTTTTCGCCTCGCTTTCCGTGTCGCTTTTCCGGTTGCGGGCAAAAGCCGCATACCCGAACACGATTGCGCAAACCGTACTAACTACGGAAAGAACGGTCAAGAACTGTTCCATGCTTCCACCACCTTTACACCTTTTCCCATTGCCACAAACCCGCCGTGTCGGGCGGGTAAACGCAATTCGGCATATCAGCCTTTGCCAGATATACCGCGCCTTTGTAGCTGTAATAAAGCCCCTCAACCACATTTACCACGATCCCCGCGGTTTCCGGATACGGGATCGGATCATCAATCGTCCCCGCGTGTTCCAGCTCGACAAGACGGTAATATGCGAAGGTTGTTTGCACGGGGTACGCGACGGCGTTTGAAGTATGCGGCGCGACGATCTCGTAATAAAGGCCGTCGTACCTGATAATTTCGCCTTTTGTCTTGTATTCGTGGTTGTCCTGATACTCCGGATACTCCACAATGTCCGTTGACGCAAGGATCATTTCGTCCGTAATCGCGTTCGTTCCCGCGGCTCGGTCTGCGACAATCTGTGCTTTGAAGGAAAGGGAAAGAAGGGCGGCGGTGCTTTCGCCCGCCGCCTTTACGGTTTCAACTTCTTTTTTTAATTCCTCTGTTTCGTTCGGCTTGTCCGGTCTGTATGTTACGCTCATTCAAAATTACCCCCGATCGAAGATACCCAACACGCGGAAATAGCGTCGCCGCGTTCCACCGTTACGCGAATATTCAGGCCGAATTTAACGGCGGTGTTGGTTGTGTTCTCGAAAACATGCGCCACGCCTTGAATTACGGCGTTCGTGCAATCCTCCCACGCAGGGGAAGGATCAAACGGATTGTTCGTTACCTCCACTTTGAAGGTTGCGCCCGCTGGAATTTCGCGCGTTACTTTCACATTTGCGCGCGTGGGCTGTGCCTCCGCTTCCAGCGGCGCGGCCAGTGTGATAACAAAACCGCTGATCTGCTTTGTGAAGGTCAGCGTGCGCACCGCTTTATTTCCCACGGTGTCCGTTGCGGTAATTGTGATCGTGTGCGCGCCATTGGAAAGGGCGGTGAAGTCATGCCCCGCAACATTCATCGTGTTTTCTTCTCCAAGCGTGGGCGTGTAGCTCCGCAAGGTGGTTTCGTTCACCTTTTCAACCACTGTCACCTTGTCATTGTCCGGATCGGTCACGGTGTACTTGTAAGAGAAGTCGCCGCTTTTCGTTCCAAGATCGGCGTTTTGTCCGGAAATGGCGGGCGGCTGATTGTGAACTACTGGAACCGCGGAAGAAGTCACATACGCGCTTTCGTTCCCGTAGGTGTCCCGCGCCTTCACGCGGTATTTGATCGTGTTCCAGCTTGTCGAAACGGTTTCCGTAAAGGTGCGGGCGGCTGTTGCCGTTGCCTGTGTATAGCTCCCGTTGTTTACCGACCGTTCCAGAACATAGGTGATCGTGTCGCCGTCCGGATCGGTGGAAGCTCCCCATGTCACGGTTATGTTTTGCGTGCTGTAACAGCTTTCCGGCACGGAAATTCCGTCCGGTGTACTCGGTGCGGCGTTCCACTGGAATTCATAGTTTCCGCGGCTGTTTTTGTTATCAGATACCAAAATATCAGATTTCAAATTACAAAGCGGACGCACGCCCCCGCTGCCGCGGTACGCGTCGTAGTCGTTCAACGCGCCCGAAGTGTAGGCAAGGCGCACACTGTACGAGTAGCCGGAATACGGCGTGCGAAGCCACCAATACCACGCCGCCGAAGTTGTCGGATCGCTCGGATAGTTGCTTTTGTCAATGGCCGCTTGCGTACAATAGGCAAGGCGGCTTGTGTTGTCGCTGAACAAGGCCAGCTTTGAACCCTCTGCAATCCCGTTTTCGTTTGCAAGTCCGACTTCCGTTGTACTTGCAAGGAACATTTTTGCGGTGAATGTTTCGTAGCTCCCACCGTCTGTGACGGTGTTTTTTGCAACGGTAAGCGTGGTTGTCATAAGTGCCGCTACAAAATCGTCGTCAAGCATAGCAAGGAACCCCGCCCATGTGTCATAAGGGTTTACCTTTACACCCGAAGTTTCCCATACATTCGCGCTTGACGGCGGCGCGTCCTGCGCATGCTTTGCGCTGTACCATTGCCCCGCCGCGGCGTTACTGTTCAGCCATTGAAGAATATTGGAATGAATATGCCTGTTGTTGCCGTAGCTTCTCCGGTTGCTGTCACTGTTGTTTGGCTCTTTTGCGTCGGAACAAAGCAACGCTATGATTTTGTCAGTAATCAGGGTAATAGCTCCGGACGGATAGCCCGCATGGTTTTTGTCTGCCATTTTGAAAACGACATAATCACCCAAGAACGACCGATAATCCGACTTTACAGGCACTTCAAAGGTTGTCCCAACGCCAAGCGTGCTTAATTGTTTCGCCATTCTTTGCCTTCCTCCTTTTCTTCGGAAACAGCAACGCCGCCACGGTTGCCCGCGGCGGCGTACTGCCCGAATAATTTGTTGTAATGCCGATCCATGTTCCGGATCAGGTGATAACAATTCCCCTTCGACGCATGGCCGCGCCAACTTTTATAAGATTGCTCCACCTTCTCCGGCGTGATTTTTCCAGCTTCCAGCAACCCGCGCATTTTGGTTAAACGACGGCGGGTGTTGTTCTTTGACTTCCGGCGTACCTTGCGGATCACTGCGCCGCTTTCGGTCAAATACGAATGGAAGCCCAAAAAATCAATTCCGTTTTTCAACGGATAAATATTTGTCTTCGCATTCAACGAAAGCCCTAATTCGTTTACATGTCTTTCAATCTCCTTCCAGCAATAGCGCAAATATTCTTTGTCTTCGTGGATCAAATAAAAATCGTCCATGTATCGGCCATAAAATTTTATGCCTAACTTCTCTTTTATCATGTGATCCAGCGAAGAAAGATAGAGAAGGGCGAAAAGCTGTGAAGACTGGTTGCCGATCGGAATTCCTACATTGCCTTCGGTGCTGTCTATTATCATATCCAGCAACCAAAGACAATCAGGATCGGAAATATACTTGCGGATTAAGGATTTTAACGCGTCGTGCTTGATATTATAGAAATACTTTGATATATCGCATTTCAATACCCACCCGTCAACACCTCGTACACGGTAAAACCTCCGCATAAATCCTTCCAGCCGTTCAAAGCCGAAGTGCGTACCTTTTCCAACCTGTGAAGCGTAATTGTCTTTTATGAAGGTGCTTTGCACCCTCGGTTCAAGGACATTATCACAAAGCGCATGTTGCACAACCTTGTCTTTGTAGCTGTTCGACATTACAACCCGTTCTTTCGGTTCGTAAACCTTGAATGTGTTGTATGGCGAAAGCCGGTATGTGTGGCTCTGTAACTGCACGCTTAACAGGTTCAGGGCTTCCAGCAAATTAACTTCAAACTTTGCCGCCGCTCCTTTCCACCTTTTGCCGCGGCGCGCCTTCCGGTACGCGCGGTATAGGTTTTCAAAATTATAGACTTTTTCAAAGTCGGTCATGTTAAAAAATCTCCTTGCCGTGTATAACCTCGGCCATACCCGCGGGCAATGCTCCGGTATCGGCAATCCTGTATTTGTCCCCGCCGTGGATAGCATGGGGACGGGAAACGCCTTCCTTTGATGGTGGTACATTGCTTTCGGCCTGTGGCCTACTCGATCGAGTGATCCACCGAAGCGGACGCACGCCCCTGTTGCCGTTGTACGCGTTGTTGTTGTTCAACGCGCCCGAAGTGTTGACATTGCGCACATTGTACGAGTTGCCGGAATTCGGCGGCGGGGCGGGCAGAAGGCGAAAAGAAAACCTACAAGGCGTTCCCCAAACGGTTTTATGCTCTCGCTTTGTCCCGCTTCTTCCACGCGGCGATCATGTACTTTACTTCAAGGGCAAGTTTCGACCAATATTCGCAACTCTTCATAGAAATAAAGCCCATTTCCTGCGAAAGCTCTATAAAAAATAGAAGCTCCTTGCAATAGGTCAACGCCTTTGCTTGTAGCCTCTGCCGTTGTCTGTGTTCGTCCGCTTGCCGCAAATCTAATTCGTTCGCTTCAAGCGTCATTTCGTAAATATCAACCGCTTTTTCCTGTATGCGGTTCACCAGCGTAAAACGGTATTTCTTCGGGTAACGCTCCGTGCTATTCGTGATCGTAAAGGTATGCTTTACAAGGTCTTTCGCCTTCACAATCACATTGAATTCGGACGGCTCTTTGCGCTCCCTCTCTTGTCCCTGCATAAATGCACCTTGCCTTCCTGATCCTCTGCAAAAGCGCGGTATCTTCCGCGCACCCCTCAAAATCAAAGCCCGCCGCCGTCAAAGTTATTGTTGCTTCGTGGCCTGTGGGCGTGATCCCGTGGATTGTCACCGCCTCGCCGCCGCACATGTCGCACGGCGGGCGAAGCTCCGTGAAGATATTTCCGATAATGCACGACAATTCCGCGCCCTTGCAGGCGCACCGCGTCAACATTCGATCCGTTGCAACGCCGCGTTCCAAACGCCCGTTGCGGTCACGCCGTCCAAATCGTCAAAGAGGATCAAGAACGGGTTTGTTGTAATGTCATTGAAAAGCACGGCTTCCAGCATTTCAATTCGCGCTGTGTTGTTCTGGATCAGGTTCAGCAAATGCCCCGCGGTGTCTTCGTCAAGGACATTTTGTAAGGTTGCGAACCATGCGTTGAAGTCGTTTTCCGCGTCGGCCTTAAAGTCGTTCATGTAGGCTTCAAGGGCGGCGTACTGCTGATCGCCCAAAAGCTCCAAACTCTCCATATAGGAAACAAGATCGTTGAATTCATCAACGCTCATTTCCTTATAGTCAGCAAACCACGCTTCAAGTTGCGCGTTGAATGCGTCTGTGTCTATCTGATCCACCACGCCCGCAACCACGCCGCACAAGGAACCATCAAGGCGGCGATCCGTTATGTTCGCCTGTGAAATGGCCGTAACGCCTGCGCCTACAAGCACATCGGCAAGACACAATTCGTATGCGTCCGCGTCCCTCTGCAAAGCAGGGGCGACGGGGGAAGTTGCAGGCGCGGAAGACTTCACCGCAACGGAAATTTTGCGTTCGGTCAAATCCCACCGTACAACAATTCGGTCAATGCGGTTCAGCACGCCGTCCGCGGTTGCCAGCGTTACGGGCAAATCGCTTGTGTTGTAATAAAAATATCCGTTGATCCATGCTTTTCCCGTTTTCACGGCTACGGCCATTCCTGAACCCGCTACCACTTGAAGGCTTGTAGAGGGGACGGGGAACACGCCGTTTCCGATAAAAGAAGCGAAGTATTCTGCCCATTCCTCCGCGCGGTACACACGATCGCCGGAAACGCTATTAAAAAAGCTCGATTTTTCCATATTTGCACCCCTTTACTTTGTAATTTGCCTGATCTGTGTAATCAAGGCGGGCAAGCTCTCCCCGAAAGTAATGTCTATTTCCTCCATGTTCTGTTGATAGGTTTCCGCAACCTCTGTTATCCGGACATTGATTTTTATACCCCATCGTTTATTAACGCATGTCACGCGATCGCCCAAGTCGTAATCTTCCCTGTACTTCAAATTCGCGTGCGTGTTGATCGTGCTGGAAAAGCTCAATGTTTCAGCGTATTGTTCCAGCTCCGACGCGCCGCGCTCTTCAAGACAGGCTAAATATTCTTCATCGGTGCGCGTGATCTCTTCGTCGTTCTCGTTGGTGTACTTCTTCGTAATGTCCGTTGCGTTCACAAAGACTTCTTCACGGTCAAGGCCAGCCGCGCCGCCGCCAACTTCGGCCACAACGCGCGGTTCGGCTTCTTCGCCGCCCACATAAGCCGTTGATTTCAGGTTTTCAATACTGTTTGTGTATTCCTGTTCCGTGATATTATCGAATTCCTGTGAAAAAATACACGGCGGGTTTTCGGTTTGGTCTGCGGTCAAATCGCGGCCTTTATACACACTGAAATAGTGCTTTCCGGTCTTCACATCGGTTCGCAACCGGAAGCCCAATTTTGCCGCCTTCGCCGCGGTTTCCACGGCAAGAAGGGCGTTTGTGAAGGCTTCGGAAGTATAGTCTATTTTCCCGCTTCCGGTGTCTTCGTCTGTGGGATCAATTAAGACATTCGGGATCGCGCGGGCGGCCACTTTCGGGGAAACGACCGTTTCGCGGATAATCCGGTATAAAATATCTTGCGTCCCGCTCGTTGCGGCGATCTGATCGCGTACAATGCGCTTCCCGATCCATTGCGTGATAAACTTTCCTTGCACTTCGATTTCTTCAAGCCCCTGTGAATTCTTGCTAATGTGAACATACCTGATTTCTGCCGCCTCGGTGTCCCCACGCTTCATTATCAGGTTGTTTTTTACCAGAAGGGAAACATGCTTGTTCGTGAATGGCACAAGCAACTTGAATTCGCCCGCCGACCAATACCGCCGCGTCCAGATTAACGAATTGATTTCATCAATTACGCCGTGCAATATCATGTCGCGGTCATAAATATATAGCTCCATTCGTCACACCCCCAAATAAAGATCGTCGTGATAAATGGATACTTCCAGATTTTCAAGATTTTCTTCCGCGGAATACCTGTAAAGGTTATCACCGACCGAAAGTTGAAAATATGTGCTGTCCACATCAAGATAACGGAACGCGTCAGAAGTCACGCCGTCGCGTTGCAATGTTACTTCTTTTTCCCCGTATCCCGTGGATACACTCAAAATGTCGCCAGCTTGAAGCGTTATATTCAGCTTTATAAACTCCTGTGTGTCCACATTCAAAAGGGAAGGATTTTTGACAACGCCAAGCGCGCGGAACTCTACGCGAATACCCGCTTGCACATCGCCTTCGTTATAGACATTCACGATCAAGGAAGGCTGTCTATACCCGATTTCCCAACCTTCCGCAAGGGGGATTTCAACGGGAAATTCAAGGCCGCCGATCCATGTCGCTATATCGTCCCGCGTCTTTGCCTCTTTTCTCCAAAACGGATTAAGGCAAAGAAGCTGTATTGTGAAGTCCTGAAAAATAGCCTTCCGCGTGAAGGCGGGCGCGTTGTCGATCTTGCAGTCAATCACGCGCCGGAAGTCGCCGTATTCGTATGTCAGCGTCGCGGAATACTGCGGGTTCAACACGCGGTTCATTTGCCTTCGGTAATCCCGCATTCTGTCCTTGTCCCGCTCCCTGATACTTCCGACAATCTCGATTTCGCGGGATTGAATGCGGTTGCCTAAATAGGTGTCGCCGTCCTGTCCCATGCTGTTAATGCTGTAAATCTCGTTGCGCACATCGGAAAGGCCGCTAACCTCGTTTGTGTGAAAAATAGAAGCGTGGGAAAAGGTGATACTTTCCCCACGCTCATTCGTATAAATCAGCTTTTCGATTTTCTTTGCCATCAGCCCATAACCTCCCGTGCAATCAAGCGGAATTGCTTTGCCGCCTCGCGCTGTTGTTGTGCATAGCTTGTTTCGTTCGCATAGATATTTTGAACCACTTGCACGCCGCGGGCGGCGTTGTCGTTCCTGCTGATCCTTCCGGACGGTCTTTGCGGCTCCGGAACGGTTGAAGCCGTCGCCCTGCGGATTGTCTTTTCAACATTCTGCATTTCACGGGCGAAGCCTTCGCCTAAACCTTCGGCCATGTATGCGCCGATCCCTGCAAATACCTTCGACGGGGAAGCAATTTGCATTTCCGCTTCTACGGCGGCCACAATCGACCGCATCATAGAACGCACTTTGCTTTCCAGCCACCCCGACATATTTTGAAAGCCCTGCCAGATACCGCGCACCATTTCTTCACCCGCCGCCGTGAACTGCGATACAAAGCCGTTGATCGTCGTCAAAATTGACTGTACGATCTGCGGGATTTTCGCCGTAATCTGCGGCGTGCCCTGCACCATGCCGGACGCTATGGCCTTGTCAATATCAACGCCCGCCGTGTTGAACTTCGGTTGTTGTGCGGTGAATGCGGTAATAATCGACTGGACGATCTGCGGGATAATGTTTGTAATATTCGGCGTTCCTGTTGTCATTCCGGAAGCAATATACTTCGTCATGTCAACGCCGATCTGATTAAGGCGCGCCGCTTGCGCTGTAAGCCCCGTTGTTACCCGCTCCACAATGGCCGATACCGCGCCGTCCAGCGCGCCAATATTCGCTATAATGCCATCATTTACGGCTTTCACGGCCTCTTGTGCTGTAAGCGTTCCCGCGCTTCCCATTGCTCCCTGCATGTCTGTGGAAACGGTATCCATGCCGCCGCCGAAGCCCTCGCCAACGCCCGCGGCCATATTGCCGCCAATGTCAGCAAAAACCGTTGAAGGGGAATGAATACCAAGGAAATTCTTTACGCCGTCAACAATTCCGCTAAAAAATCCCGTTACCTGTTCATATAACCAGCCCGCGGCGTTCTGGATACCCTGCCAAATGCCGGAAACAATATTGCCGCCGATCTCCACGATCTGATATGCAAGACTTCCGAACGCCTGCACGATACCCGTTACAATCTGCGGAACCGCCTTCACGATTTCGGCAATAATTGTCGGAAGGTTCTGGATCAGGGAAACGAATAGTTGAACGCCCGCTTGAATGATCTGCGGGATATTGGAAACAATGGCATTCACCAACGCACCCACAATTTGCGGGATCGCGGGTACAATGGTTTGAATGATCTGCGGCAACGCCTGAATGAGCGCAACCAGCAAATCAATTCCGGCTTGAACAATCTGCGGAATGCTCCCGATCACCGCCGTTACAATTCCGTCGATAATCTGCGGAATGGCTGTAACAATGGTTTCGATAATCTGCGGCAACGCGTCGATCAGCGCGGTTAATAGGTCAATTCCCGCTTGAATGATCTGCGGGATAGATGCAAGCAGATTTTCGACAAGGCTTGTAATAATCTGTGGAATGGCCGCAATCAGAACAGGGATCGCGGCAATCAGCCCTTGCGCAAGCCCTGTTATCAACTGCAACGCCGCGTCGATCAGCATAGGGATATTTTCAACCAGCGTTTGCACCATAGCAACGACCACTTCAACGATTTTCGGCAATAACTGCGGCAACGCCTGTCCGATCCCATTTGCCAGCGCAAGGACAATTTGCAATGCGCCTTCGACAAGCAGGGGAAGGGCGGCGATCAACCCGTCAATCAGGGCAAGAAGAATTTGTGTTGCGGCCTGCGCAATCGCCGGAAGCGCGGCAACCAGCCCTTGCACAAGTGCGGTTATCATGTCCACCGCCGCCGTTGTGATCTGCGGTAGGCTTGCTACAAGCCCATCGACCAGCCCTAACACGATTTCTGTTGCGAAGTCCGTTACTTGCGGAAGGATTGTCGAAAAGTCTTCAATCAGTCCCGCAAGGGCTGTCCCGAAGGTGTCGGACATTTTGGAAATGTCGCCATTCGCGGAAGCTGCGCCCGCTGAAAGCTCGTTGACAAAATCGGAAAGGGCGGGCAACGCCTCTTCGCCAATCGGAAGAACAAAATTTGTTTTCAGCACACGGCCAAGCCCCGACATTGCGGAACCGAAGTCGTCATATTTAACGGCGTTGATTTTGGAAAGCGCGTCGGTTGTGGTGCTGATCTCCCCGTTAAGGTTTGTCAACGCTTGCATACCTTCAACGCCCAAATCTTCCCACATTGTACCGAACAAGGCCACGCCTGCGGCGTTTTGTGCTAACGGATCGTCCATTGCAAAAAGGGCGGTTGTCACATCGTCGAAAGCTTTTGCGGCCTGCTCCCCGCCTGCGGCAAAGGCCGCCGCGGTTTCATCGGCGTTCAATCCTATATCCTTGAACGCCTGCATTGTGCTGTCGCTTTCGTCTTTAACTCTGATCCCGAATTCCTTTACCGCGTCGCCCAACTTGTCAACGGAAAATGTGCCAGCGTCCGCGCCGTTTGCAAAGCTGTTGAACATATCTTCCGCGTCCAGCCCTAACGACTTGAAATGCACGGAATATTCGTTGATACTGTCCAGCAAATCCCCGTTTTTATCAAGGCCGTTTTGCGCTCCCTGCGCAATCAGGTTGAACGCCTCTTCACCAGATAGCCCAAACTGATCCATAAGCATATTGACGGCGCGCATTTGCTCTTGAATATCAAAGCCGAATGTATCGCGCAACATCAAAGCATTTTGTGTCAGCTCTTCAATTTTCGTCGGATCAACTTCGCCGGAAGTCTGCGCCACGGTTGCCATTGACGCGGCTATATCGTCCATGTTCTCCCCGAAGTTGTTGTTGTAGATACGCAACATTGCGTCTTCAAAGCCGTTCGCGGCGGCCTCCGCAATGCCTGTTGACGCTTCAAAATCGTTCATTGCGCCTTTGACTTCATCAGCGAAGCCCACGGCGTACCCGATCCCCGCAACCATAGCCGTCCCAATGGCGGCCACGCCTGCGCCAACTACCTTCAAACCTGTTCCCATAGCGGAAAAAGCCCCGCTAAAATCCGCGCTTTTTTCTACGCCCTCTTCAAGCTCCGAATTCAGCGCGTCCAGCTCGTTTCTTGTTTCATACATACCAGTGCGGGCTTCGTTCAACGCTCTTTGAAGTTGTTGCGCTTCGGTTGACATTGCCCCTTGCTGTCGAACGGCTGTTTTGTATGCGGCTTCGGCCTGTTCAACTTTTTTCTTCTGTTCAACAAGAACTTTGTTCAGAACCTCTTGTTTTGCGGTCACTCCGGCTATTTTGCTTTCGCTGTTGGCATACTGCGCCGTTACCATCTTCAATTCAGAAGACAGCACGCCTAAAGTATCGTCAATCCCTTTTGCGGCGGCTTGATATTGTTCGGACGCGGTTTGCGTCTTGTTCATTTTCGCCTTGCTCTCTTCAAGCTCGGTATTCAACGCCTCTAACTCGTTGCGGGCTTGATACATGCCCGTTTTGGCCTGTGTCAACGCTCTTTGAAGCTGTTGCGCTTCGGTTGACATTGCGCCCTGTTGCTCTACCGCCGTTTTATAAGCGGCTTCGGCCTGTTCAACCTTCTTTTTCTGCTCTTCAAAGGCTTTGTTCAAAATCTCCTGTTTAGCCGCCAAACCGTCTATTGCACTTTCGCTGTTCGCGTATTGTGCTGTTACCATCTTCAATTCAGCGGAAAGATCGTCTAAAGTGCTGTCAATCTCTGCCGCCGCTACGCGGTATTGCTCGGACGCGCTTTTGCTCTTTTCCGTTGCCGCCGCGATCTTTGAAAGCTCGTTTTCGGTTCTAATCATTGCGGCCTGCGCATAATTCAGGGAAATTTCCAGCTTTTTAGCCGCCTCTGAATTGCCCATGTTGGCCGCACGGTACTTTTCAAGCTGTTCTTCGGCCGCCGCAACCCTCTTTTTCTGTTCTTCAAGCCGCTTGTTCAGAACATCTTGTTTCGCGGTCATTGCTTCTATGCTGTCGGCGTTGCCTTCAAAAGTTGCCGAAACAACCTTCATTTCGGACGCAATAGCCTTCAAAGAATTGTCAATTTCTTTGCAAGCCGCTTTGTACTGTTTTTCGCCTTCTACGGCAATTTCCGTTTTGATCTGGTCTTCTTTTCCGGCCACATGAAAACCCCCTTTCTGCGCATTTTTAGGCATAAGAAAACCCACGCGGCAACCGTTTTCGGTTTCCGCGTGGGTTTTGTTTGTCCGGCATATTCTATTTTAGCTTTGAACACTTTTTACATTGCGTGTATCCCTTTTGCAAGGCATATTCGATCGGTACATATTCAGGTTTTTTCATTCCCGAACACTTTTTATCGCTATGATATTTCTTGCCGCCTTTTTCGATATATACACGGATCGTCCTTTTTTCGACAGAAGGCGGCGCGGCGGCTTCTCTCTGCTCCGGCTGTTGAACCTCAGCATTTTCGCTTGTACTCTTTTTCCGTATGGCAAAATAGGCAAGTGCGGCGGCCATTATCAGGCCGCACACACCCGCGCTTATATCGCCTTTCGCAAAAAGAGTAATTGCCGCAACGGTACAACAAACCGTGCAAAAGGCAAGCCCCATTCGTGTCAAAGTAGTTTTCTTCATGGTTGAATAGCTCCTTTCGTGTTTGGAAGGTGAATTGAAATTCTGACCTTTAACACAATTATACACCTGAAATGTGCTAAAGAAAAGAATTATGCTGATTATTAGCACGAAAGGAAGGTTGCCACTTATAACCCCCCTAACACATCGTCAATGTCCGCTTCTTTTTCCTCCGGTTTGAAGCGATCCGGATTGAATTCCCTGTGAATTCGGAACAAGGCAAGGATTTTATACGGTGTCATGCGCCACACTTCGCGTTCCGGCCAGTGTAGAAGCGTAACGCCGATATAAAGCAGGCGGGCAAGGTCTATTACTCCTTGCCCGCCTGCGCGTTTTTTCTCTCTTCTTCCGCGTATTCCGGTTCGTCGTCTTCATCGTCCTGCGGCGGCTCCGTTGTGCCGCTGTTTCCCATTGCAAACGCCTTGAAAATCGCGGTTTTAACCTCGTTGAAGTTGCCTGTGTGGATCATTTTTCCTACCTGTTTTTCGGTCAACTGCTCTTCGCCGTCGTCCGCTCCCTCATTCAGAAGCAGGGTAAGAAGCCAGCGAAGATTTTTAATGCCGTCTTTGCCTTTCAGCATTTCGGCCAGCTTGTCAAAGCCCCCGAACTTGTCTTGCATTTCGTCAATGACATTCAGGGAAAACAGCAAATGCCGTTCTTTATCAAGGGTGATCGGCAAACGCCCGTCTTTAATCGCGCTCATAGCAAAATAGGGGAAGCCCCGTCAAAGGGCTTCCCCGTACCTCCTTTTCGTATTTTGTCTTGTGTTTAGCGTCTCATATTAGCCGCCAGAAGAAGCGTTGTTCGGTTCTCGAACCGCTGTGAACCAGCTTTGCGCCGCGCTCTCGGAAGGAAGGGCGACATGCTCGGCCTTCCAAAGTCCGTCAGGCCGCTTGATAAACTGTCCCGTGATCTCCGGCGTGGTGAATTCGATACTATCGCCCTTCGTCTGGTAATTCTCCGAAGGAATAGCGAACTTCACCTTGTAAAGCCAAATGTATTTATACATTCCGTTCGCTTTCTTTGCGCGGAAGCCGATTGCCATATACGGGGGATCGTCGTTTTCTCCCGCATATACAACCCGATCGTCGTCCTGCGTCTGTCCCAAAATGGCCGCAAGATCAGCAGGCAGAAGATCATTTACATTCAGTGTCAGCTCTCCGGAAACGAATTCTTTTACCACTTCGTCCGCGCCGTCGTCTGCGTAAAGGATCGCTTCCGCTACCTCTACGGACATTTCCGCACTAATGGCCTTCGCCATGCGCACGGGCGTTCCGTATTTCTCTTCGCCGCTCTCTTCAACCGTAATCGGCGCACGGTAAAGATCGCGCAAACCAATAGTTGCCATAGTTTTTATACCTCCGTTTGTTCGTAATATTTTGCTTCAATCGGGACATGGTAAAACCCTGTGTCCTTCTCGTACACTTCCGGATCAATTACAAGCCCGTAAAAGCCCGCCGCCTTCAACGCTTGCTTCGCACGGCGCAAAAGGGCGATATAATCGCGTTTCGAGTAAATATCAACCCTGTATGTGTATTCTGTGCCGTGTGTTTCATCGTCTGCGGCGGCCATATCTTCCGAAGAAACAAGCTGATATGTGATATATGTACCAGCCTTCCCACGGAAGAATAGGCGCGCCACATTCGGGCAAATCGCGTCAAGCGTGGTCTTTAACAGGCTGTCAACTGTATCTATCATTCCTGTTCGTCCTCCCATGCCTGCCGCATAGCCGCCTGAACTTCCGGCGTTGCCTTCTGGTGCGAACGCGTGAACCACGGGCGCGCGGGCATATTGGTTCGCCCGTATTGGTGGACAAAACCAACGGTTGCGTTCCGCTCCCCGCGGCGGTTTTTCCCGTGTGGGTACACTTCCACGCATTGTCCCGAACCCCGCTTCTTTACGGCGGTGCATTTGATAGAATTTGCAAGATCGCCAGTAACGCGGTTACTTGTAAATGTGCGTCGTATTTCTTCCTGTTCAGCTTTCACAAGCACCGCGCCGCCAGCTTTTAACATCTTCGGAACGGCTTTTGTTGCGCGTTCGCTCCGACGCAAAAACGCTTCCTGCGCCGCTTCAATTCCGGATACCTCAAACCGCGCCATTGCCGCCGCCCCCTTCCGTGCCGCTGTCCTGCTCTTCGCTTTCTTCGACCGGAAGATCGGAAAGCGTCAATTCGGTAATTTCTCCGCTTTTGTTGACATAGGTTTTCAAAACCTTGTATCGCTTCCCGTTCAGCTCCGCGGCCTGTTGCCCCTCGTATTCCTCCGTGTAAACATCAACCTTTAATTCCACTTGAAAGCCCGCTTGCGCGGCCTTGTAGAACTCGGAATAACCCGCGGATTTCACATTGCAAAAAATGGCTTTCCGCACTTCTTCCGGCTCATTCTGGAACCCGTTTGCGTTTACCGCTTCGTCGGGCGGCTTCTGCGCGATCAAGGTAATTTCATCACCCCAACGCATGATAATCACCCGCCAAACTTAAAGAACATTTCAAGTAATCATAGGCCGCGCGGTATTTCTCGCTGTCTTCGGAATATCCGAAGTTTGCCTTTGCGTAAAGGACAATCGCCCGCGTGATAAGAGGATCGCCCGCCGTGGCCTCTTTGCCTTCGGCGGGCGTATCCTCCGGAACATTCACACCGACAAGGCGCAAATCCGCTTTGCAAGCGTCGATCAGGTCTTGTATTTCATCGTCGAAAGCCGCCGTTTTTACGCGTAAGGCGTTTTTCACCTTGTCAAGCATGGTTTATCCCTCCTGAATTACGCGCCTCCGGTCTTTGCGACGACAACAAGGGAATTCTTGTCAATCACCTTGCCGTCAACAAGCATGATCGCCTTCGTTACCATGTCGTCGGTGTCGTTGTCCTCGTACTTCTTCACGGTCATGGTGTAGTTGGTGTTCAACACATAGTCCTTGAAGTTGAACAGGAACGCATACGCACCGCCAGCCGCCGCGGTTGCCACGGAAGGCACATAGTCGCAACAAATGACGGGACGGCCAAGCAAGGCGCGTTCCGGCTTGCCTGCAATACCGTAATTCACGCGTCCTACGGGCTGTCCGGTTTCATCGACAAGGCCGTAATACTGCATAAAGGTTTTCTTTGCCATGCACCACACCGCGCCGTTTTCGTATGCCTGCGGCAATGCGGCTTCGGCGTTCACAAGGTCTTCGTATGTGGGCGCGTCGCTCTCGATCTTCTGTCCCTCGTTCGGGGTTTCGGTAAGAATGCCCTTCGGCTTTCCGCTACCCGTGCCGGATACAATGGCCTGTTCGGTTGCCTTCGTCATAGCCTCGACAACATTGTTGACAAGGGTATTTTCAAAGGCCGAAAGTGCCATAGTGTCCACTTCAAGGGAAACGGCCACGGCGCAACGCAACTTGTGGTAAGCAAAAGTAACGCTTCCCGTGGTTTTCTTCTGCTTGTCACTCCCTGCGCCTTCTGCTACCCAAGAGGCAACGGGCTTCGCGCTGGAAGTAGGGATAGAAACGCCGCCCTTGTACGCGGTGCGCGTAACAAGGGGAAGGATCATTCCCACGGCCTCCATTTTCTCAACGATCCGGTTAAGAACGGTTGTCGGGATCACTGCGCCGTTTTCGGCGGTTTTGGAAACAGCGTCCCCGCGGAACTCTGCGGGAATAGGCGTGCCGCGAAGGGCGTATGCCATAAACGCGCGGCGGTATTCCATGCTGTCCAGCGGATCGGCTTCGTCCCTCTGTTCACCGCCTGCGGGGGAAGAGGGGGAAGGGAAGGTGCGGACAACCGCGCCGCCGCTTCTGCCCTCTGCAATGGAATTCAGAAGGTTGTTGCGCTGTTCGGCGGCGGCCACAAGCCCCGCCCGCTCGGTTTTCAGGTTGTTCACTTCGGTTTCAAACGCGGTCAACTGCTCCGCGGTCAGCTCCGAACCTCTCTGCTCGATCTCGTTTGCGATCGCGGCAAGGCGGGCTTCAATTTCCTGTAATCTGTTCATAGTGTCATACCTCCAACATGATTTTTAGTTTTAATAGCTGTGCTTTCCGCGCTAACGCCTCCCGCCTCTCTGCTTCGATCACTCCGTCGAAGAAAGAACGCGCGGATATTTCGGTATCGCTGTTTGCGGGGTAAGATACCGCCGAAACATCGTAAACCTTCTTGATCTTCAAAATGGTTCTTGTGTGCGTGTCCCTGTCGTATGCGTCTTCTAAAACCTTGAACGCCCACGACATTTTTGTAATTAAGCCGTTGTTGATTTCTTCATAAAGGTCTTGTGCGGCACGGCTTTTCGATAAATCAGCAAAAGTAAAGAGGCCGCTTTCGTCGGCCTCTATTCCAAGCGTTTTATTTGATTGTCGGGCAAGCACTTTGCCTTCATGGTTGTATTGCATGATAACATCGGACATGTCCGCGCCAACAAGCGCGTTTCGGTCTATGACTTCAAAGTATTGCACCCCGTCGAACTCATAGAGAAGATACGGCTTGTTGAAGGTGGTTGCATAGCCTTCAACATAAAATTCGCTGTCAAACCTCTTCGTTGCCTTCTTCGCCGCCGCTGTCAACGGAAGCACCATCGACCGATATTCCCGATCCTTCATTACCGGCATTTGTGTTCGCCTCCTTTCCAAGTTGTGAAATTTCGGTGTATTCCTTGCGGATATAGTATTTTTCGCCGCCCTCCACATGCGCCATGTTCCAAATGTCCATAACGCCGTTTCGGTTCAGCAACCCGCGATCGAAAAGCTGTGTGGAAATATTCAGCTTCGTTTGATTGCTTGCGTATTGAAGCCTGTTCGCTGTGAACACGATTGCGTTTCCGTGGGCGATTTCCCGCGGCGTAAAGGTCATATTTGACATGACAAGGGATAATTGTAGGGCGAAAGGCTCTATTTTCCCTTCGTAATACGCGTTCCATTCGTCTTCGGTGTATTTATTTTGAATGATCCCCGCCGAAGTGCCGAAGTAGTTAAACACATTTTCGTTAATCTGCCCCATCTGAACCGCGTTGACGGTGAAAGGCTTGCTATCAACCTGTTTTACATCTGCGAATTTCTGATCGTAGATAATCATTCCGCTTTGGTTGTCCGCGGAAAGGTTGTCTTCCGTGAAGCGTTCCCGCTCCTTCTTTATGTCCTCCGGCGAAAGCATGTTAGCGATACGGGCAAGGAACCGGATCGAAGCCGAATTTTTAACGCCGTTTATAATGCCCTGATTGTTCGCGTGGATCAACTGCATTGTTGGCCGCAAGGCGCGGTTGTCCTCTCCGAAAAAATCGTCTGAATATTGAAATTGTGTCAAAATCCCCACGCGGTCAAACTCGATTGCCGCCCGTTGCCCGTTGGAAAAGGTGTACCGCAAGAATGGCGCGCCGCCGACCTCTAAAACCTCGCAATTTTGCGGCAATAGGGGATAATAACCCGCTATGCCGCCGAATTCGTCTTCAAGAGGCACAATGAAAGCCGTGTTATTCACGGCAAGGATTGTCGCCAGCCTGTAAAGAAACTTTGTCGTGTCTTGAAACGGGTTCGGCCTGAACTGCAATGTTCGTTCAAGGTGCTTTTTCGCGCTCCCCGTAATTTCCGGCTTCAATTTGCTACAAAAAGTAGCGAACGAATGAATAGCCGCCCGCGTGATCTCCATTTCGTACACGCTTTCGGGCGCGTTTGTGAAAACGGGCGTGTACCCGTTTAGCATTTTGAAGTATCCCGTTGGAACAAGGTTGTTCCGCGGCCTCCGGAATATAGTTTCAAACACTCCCATTTTTCAAATCACCCCGCATTTTTCAGCATTACGCCGATTTCGTTATAGTATTTTTGCCGGACGGTCATTGCGTCAATGACTGATACAAAGCCGTCGATCCGCGCCCGCTGTTCAATCTTAACAGGCCGGAACTTGCGCGTTTCCATGTTGTGCTTTAAGGCCACATTCAGGAAATGCGACTTTAACAAGCTGTTATCCGGTATTTTGAAATTGCCATCAAGCAAAATCCCTTCAAACTCGCGGATCACGCCCGCAAGGTTTTCACCCTGAAAAACATCGTCCATGTGGAAGCCGTATGCCGCCATGTCGTCAATCAGGTATTGCGCGCTGTAACGGTCATACCCGACTTTCAGCACATAGATTTCATATTTTTCTTTCAGCATGACGAACCAGTTATAAACATCTTTGTAATCTACATAGTTTTCGCCGGAAAGGGTAACAACGCCTTTTTTCACAAATATGTCATAGGGTACGCCGTCGATCGCTGTTGCCCGCTCGACGCGGTTTGCAGGCATAAAGAATTGTGTGAACGCGTATAGCTTGCCGCCTCGCTCCACAATGACGGTTGCCGCGGTAAGGTCTGTTGTCTGCGAAAGGTCAATGCCGCCCACGGCGTAAGAATGCCGGAAGTCTTCAAGCGTGATTTCTGCCGTTGCGCCTTCTACTATGTGCGCGTCAAGCCACGCAATAGAAGAATTCTGCTTGATATTGCAATACTTCGTCAGGAATTCGGCCTTTTTGCTTGCGGACATTTCCGCAACCGCTATTTCCTCGCGGAAAAAGTCAGGGAACACGGAAACGCCCATGTTCGGGTTTGCCTTCTTCAGCTCTTCAATATCGTTCCATTTTTCTACATCGTCGATCATGTAGAGGAACGGCAAAAGGCGGCGTTCCTTGCTATTGCCTTTCAAGAAAGCCGTGCTTCGCTTCATCAATTCATCGTAAATTCCGTCGTTCTCGTATCCCGCCGTGGAAATGGACAGGATCAGCGGTTGCCGCCGTGCGCCAAGCGCGGATTTCATAACCTCGTATTGCTTCAAACCACCGTCGCCGCGCCAGCTTGCAACCTCATCATTAACAACCAAATGCGGGTTGAAGCCGTCGCTTTTCTTCGCATTGAACGCCAGCGGCTTAACAACCGTGTTCGTGTCCTCTATGTAAATATCGGAACGCCGCTTTTTCGCCAGCTCCGCAAGCTCCGGTTCTTTCTTCAACATCTGGTAAAAGTTATCGTAAACAATGGCCGCTTGATCCAGCTTCGGCGCAAGGCAATATATTTTCGCGCCGTATTCTCCATCAAGATACGCCATATATGCGATAATAGCCGACGCAAAAAGCGTCTTGCCGTTCTTCCGGCCTATGACAATAAACACTTCGCGGAAGACGCGCAAGCCGTCCGCGTCCACGATCCCGAAGATAACGGAAACACAAGCCTTCTGCCACACTTCCAGCTTCAAAAGGTCTTCGCGGCCTTCGCAATGGTGACAGAAGTTTTCTATAAACTTGATCGCTTTGTTTGCCTTCTTCGCATTGAAGAAATATTCGCCCCGTTCAAGCCCCGCTATGATGATTTCATAAATCAGCCGAACCCATTTGCCAACCGTATATTTCCCGCTCTGAATGCCTGAAAAATATTCGTAAATGTAATTCGCAAAGGGCATTATTCGTCCCTCAATGCCTGCAATTTACTTTCTTTTTTCTTTTCAGGCGGCACAAGATCGGTCAACTGCTTAATGATTGCGGCATGGTTTTTCGTCATTGCTATATGGGTTTTTACCGCGTCGCTTTGCTTCGTGCCTTTCTGGTTTTCGCCGTTCTGGTACTCCACAACATAGCCTTCGGCGTTTATGATTTCTTGTAGCTCTTCCAGCGAAACAGCCATGAATGCGGCGTTTTTTATCAGGCTTTCCACGGTTTGCAACTTGTTTTTGTCAAGGTCTTTGAAAACCCGCTTTAATCGGGCAATCTCTTTTTTGATCTTTTGTTCTTTCGTAAGCTCCTTCTTTGTCGCCACAAAAAACGCCCCCTTTCTGCACCGTCAACCACACCCCCCCCCACGGGTACACCCGTTATGCGCGCGCCTGCGGAGTTTTTTTAACCTCCCGCCCTCGGTGTTTCACCCTCCCTAATTCGGCGGCGAATGGGGGGGATATACAAGATTGCCGTTTGCGTCGAAAGAATAACGCTTCTTCCGTTCGCCTCTGTGGTGTTCCTTGTTGTGGCAATCTTGACAAAGTGCCTCCAAGTTATCCCATGAAAGCGCAATGTACGGATTGTTTATATTCTCCTTCGTCAAATAGATTTTGTGGTGTGCAATCTTCGCAACAACTGGATTGTCGGGCGTGGAACATCGTTCGCAAAGATAACCCTTCGATTGCAAGAAGCCTTCGCGACACGCGCGCCACGCGTCCGAATTATAGAACTGTTCAGCCCACGCCTTCACGCCTGCCGCCTCCTTTCGGGCAATAAAAAAAGCCCTCACGGGCGAACCCGCGAAGGCTTGTGAAGTGCGCTGTTTATTTGCATTTAATCAGCGTAATAATTATAGCATATATGGACGGTACACACAAGGGCGCGAAACGGGCGCGAAACGGGCATTTTTCGGCCTGTTTTTATCTCTTCATTCCTGCCCGCAAGTATGCGGCACAATCCTTCAACCTCTGTCCCGCTCCTTCCGGTATGTACCCACGCCAACCGCCGCGGGTTTCCCGAACATGCACACGGCCATGCCATTAACGATTTTGTTTCGCCATCTGCGCGCGCTCTTCGCGTCACGGATCAACCCCATTCCCTCCAGCTCTGCGGCTATGGCTTCCCATGTGTACGGCTCCGCGCCTGTCGGACGCTCGTTGCCCTGCGCGTCCTCTCCGAAGTAATACATGCGGATCACATGGAATTCTTTTCGCTCTGCAAACAGCTTTACAACGCGGTCAATCTCTTCAAAGCGCGCCCGCGTCCTGTGGTAAGATATGATTTTATCCCGCTTCATTTCGTCAAGTATATCTTCCTCCGTGCGGTATGTGTACCCGCTCGAAGGGGAATAGCTTGAAATACTCGCGCTTCGGCCTTGAAGCTCCACATGTGTATAGGCTTCATAATCGGCCACCAGCGCGGCCAGCTTTTTATAATTAAAAAGCAAACTTTCCATTGCGCGGAAATAATTTACTTCGCCGCCCATGCCGTCAATATAGGCCATAGAAGCAGTTTCCCGCGCGACCTCGTTTATCAGCTCCCGCACTTCGTCAGTAATCAAGCCCGTTTTTTTCTTGCCCATGTCTGAACCCTCGCTTTCCGTTTACTCTTCGTTGCCGCCATCTTCGGGCGGCGCGTCCGCTTCGTCCTAAAATACACGGACGATCGCGGCCACTTCGTCAAAATCCAGATACACGGGCTTGTTTTCGGTTATCCCGCTGATATTGTATCCCGTTACCTGTTCAAGCCCGTTCCTTTTCAGCGTGAATTTATCGCATTTCACCGTAAATTCCGCGCCGCTCTTCAAAATCACACGCATAGACATTTTCGCCATGTTTAACCCTGCCTTTCTTCTGCCTGCGGCTTGCCGTAATTCGGGTTTGGTGTCTTTACCCACCAGCGCGCCGCGGTGTTTTCCTCTTCGGTCTGTGCGCCCGCTATGATTTCATGCGTTGACGGCAAGAACATATTTCCCGCCGCCGAAAAATCCGCTTGTTTCTGTTCCCGCTCCTTCGTGCCTTCAACACACCCGCGCAAAGCAGGGAAAAAACAGGCAGCAAGGGCTGTCCCCATTGCGGCGAACATATCGCCAAAAGCGCGGGCGGCCTGCCGGATCGTCCGGCCAGCTCTACGCACCGCCGCGCCCATCTGCCAGAATGCCAGCGACGGACGCAAAGACAAAAACAGGGCTTCATACGATCCGAATTCGCCAACGCGTGCGGCCATGCGCGCCGCTTTGTCCCGCTGGATACCGTAAGACATAACCAGCTTCAAAAACCGCTTCTTTTTCAACCTTCTTTTCCTCCCATTGTCAAATACTCTGTAATCACCTTCGCGGCGGCTTCCCACCCCTTGCACAAGGCCACAAAATAGCCTTGTTTTTCAAGGTTTGACAACCACGCTTTTTGATCGTCGCTTGTTTTACTGCCTTTCTGCCGCTTTAGCTCTATGTAAAGGCCGTGAAAACCGCCACGGGCAACGGGCAAGCATAAATCCGGCACGCCCGCCTTCACGCCTTCTGCGCGGAAGCGTCCGGCCTCCGCTTTCTTCCGGCTCCCGCCGTTCGGCACATGGTAAAGCAACGCCAATTCAGGGAAACGCCCGCTTTGAAATGCCGCCCACCTGAAAAGGCATTGTTGTTCCACGCTCTCCGTTGGAACCGGAAGGGAAGGGGCGTTATTTTTCAAGATAATTCACCACCTTTTCCACATATCCACACGGCAAGGCGTTTCTTCTTCGGCATTCTGCCGCCGCGTCTGCCTGTGTTTCGTATAGCTCGTTCGGCCAAACACCTTCGTATTGCTCGAAGTATTCGCTTTCGCCAATATCCCAACGGACAAGTAACGCGCCGTATTCTTCGTTCACGGCAACGATTGTCACGGGGACAGGGCAGAAGCGTTCCCAAATGTCCGTAACAAACCAATATTGCCCGCCAATCTCCGGATTTTTTACCACCGCGCGCACCCCCTCAAAGCTGGACGATCCCGCCAACGCGTGCAATGGCCGCGGGCGTTACGGTTCTTCGCTTCAAAACCGCCGTGATCGTATCCCCGAAGCCTTCATAATGCGCTTTTGTCGTGACAAAGTATTGCAATTCGGGGTTCAGGCGTGCGCGAAGCCTCAATTTGAAAATCAGACTTTCGGTTACTTCGGTTTCAATCCGGTAAACCGCTATTTCGCCCGTTGCTCGGTCAACTTCGCGGCAAATTACCATCATTTCCGTTGTGTTCATTGCGTACCCTCCGTTTCTTTTTCTGCTTCTGCGGCGGCGCGGCCTTCCGGTGCAATTTTGCGTATATGTACGCGCCCGCCACAAAATCCGAATACCGCACGGCGCATTCGTTGAAGCTGTATTCAGGGAAAAGCGCGGCGAAGATCGCGGCGGGTTTCGCCTCGAAGTCTTCGGCCATCTGTTCCACCTTGCGGCGGCTTATTTTGGTGTCGGCCTCCGTGATTTTCGGATCAACAAGGTTTTTGCTTGCCGCCCACCGTTTGCCGCCGTTTGGCTCCTTCGTCATATAGCGCGCAAGGGCTTCTAATCCGTAATCGTCCGGTTGCAGGCGGCGGGCGTTTGCGTACCCGCGGCCATTCCAAAGGGCTTCGGCTTTGTCCCGATCCATGCCGGACATTATGACATGATGGTGAACACGCTTGCGCCGCCCATCTTTCCCGCCGAACTCAATCACATAGGCGTATTTCAATTCTGGAAGGCCATTCTTCCGGCGATACTCCCGCACCCTGCGAAGGTAATTCCGAATATCGCGGCGCGCCTGCTCTTCGTCCGGAACAAAGCCGTTTGAATATGTCAGCGTTACGCAAAGGTCTTCTTCTGTGAAATTCGCATTGATCTTCCGAATGAACTTCTTTTTTGCGTTTTTGTCATTCAGGTTCTTTTGTGCTTCCCGTGTTGTGTGCTTCTTTGCCTCTCGAACCTCGTTTTGCGTGTTCCATATCGGGAATATCTCAACTTCAAGCACATTTCCCGCCTTGATCGTGCGGGTACGATAACGAAAAACATTCCTGTGCCGGAACCGATCAAACGCCCTTTCGGTGTTCTCTCCGGAAAGGTCAAAGAGGAATTCATATTTTGCGCTGTTGTACGGCATGTTGTTTCCTCCCTGCTCGTGGTAAAGGTTTCACCCCCTCCCGTCCCCCTAAAGGGGGAAGCAGGCTCAAAGGAATTGAACACGCAAGGCCGGAAGGTTTGTATTTATCCCCGCCGCCTTTCCTGCTTCTATCACTCCGGCAACAACCCATCAAGGGCAAGCCGCTTTCGCGGTGCTGTCGCACCCTTGACAGCTTGCCGCCTCCGTGATCCTGATAAAGCAGGCGACGGGGAATTAAATACAAACCAGCACTTCCGGAATTCTGCTTTTCCGTCCATGTGTTAATACCCATTACAAGCCCGTAATACGCCGTGTTCCGGCGTTTCTTGACATTCTGCCGCCGCGGTGTTATACTGTCGTTAGTTTGAATAGCTCTTTTCGCGGCGACGCGAAGGGGGAAAGGCGGCTTGCAGGCAACGCAAGCCGCCTTCTTCTTTTCTATCCGTTATTGAAGCCCGCGGCCTCCGTGTACTCTTCGCAAGGCTCTTCTTCCTTCGGCTTGAACCGAAGGCCATTCACGCACCCGATACACGGAAGTGGGCGCAAGCCGTCCGGCTGTGTGCCGTCGCGGTGCTTTTCGCATTCTTCCAGTCTGCCGCATGTGTCGCACCAGCAACGACGGCAATCCTGAATATCCGTTTTCAACTCCGGTTCTTCGTCTTCTTCATCGTGTACCAGCTCAACGCCTCCGTTTTCGGCGGCCAGCTCTTGCGCATAGGCGGCGAAGCCATCGGCCACGCCGCGGGCGAATGCGTCAGCCGCCGCCGCGCACGCGTGCGCAAGGTCAAAACCCATCGTGTGCGCCATTTCAATAATGACTTCTTCGTTGAAGGTTTTATTTTCTTCCACGGTGTCCACCGCCCTTCAATCCTCTGTAAATGCCTACCACAACGGCATACGCGATCACAACCGCCACGGAAAGGCAAACCACGCCGACAAGCGCATAAAAGGCGGCAACCATAAATTCAAACGCCGTCATTTTGAACCCGTCCTTTCTATATATAATGTATAGGGGATAGGCCGCCCCATCGTGCGGGGCGGCCTTTTCTGTTATCCCTTGATAAGCTCGAACGCCTGCGCGTCGGTAAATCCGGCCTTTTTCAGCTCCGAATACCAGCCGAAAAGCTGTTTTGCTTCTTTTTCCTGCTCTTCCTGTTTTCCTTCTCCGATTGTGGCCGGAATATCGAAGGCGGCGGCAATGTGCTTCATCATGTCCACCGCGTCCGCGCGCTTCTGCTCTTCGTCTTTCTGTTCCTTTTCGCGGGCGGCCTGCGCCTCCACTTCGGCAAGAATGCCCTTCGGCTCTTCACCTTCCCCGAAAATGGCCTTGTTCAGCCCTTCCGCAAGGGCTTTCCCGATCATTTCACCGAACGACGGCTTGCGCTCGTTCACTTCGTCTTCGTCATAAGATACCAAAATATCAGATTTCAGAGCGCAAAGCGGACGCACGCCCCAGTCGCCGTCGCACGCGCCGCTGCTGCTCAACGCGCCCGAAGTGTGGACATAGCGCACAAGGCTTTTATATCCGTTCCGCTCGGTTGAAAACGGGGTACAAGTCCAATAGTCTTCCGACGCTTTCGGAATGATTTTGCGGAACGCGCGGTACATCTGATCCGTGATAAGCCCGATCTTTGCGCTGTCCGTGCCGTAGTCGTCTAAACCGTCGTCGGAAGTCAGGTCAAGGACGATCGGCACAAACGCTTCTTTGTCCGCGCCCGCGGCGGCCAGCTCTTCCAGAAAATCACCGTTCAGGAAAGCACGGACGGAAGAGGCGGCAAAATCGTTCTTGTTGTCCGTGTCGAAAGCCATGTACCGAACTTCGCCGTTTTCGCCCTTCAACACATCTTCCGCAATGCAAAGCGACATATTCGGGCGTGCGTCCAGCACAACCCACTTCACGCCGCCGTATGTAATGCGGCTTTCTGCACCAAACTGTCCGATCTTTCCGGTTTTCAAAGTCTTTTCCATTTGAATAACTCCTTTCAATTTTTCCAGCACCACCAACGCAAAGCGGGCGGCGCGTGATTGTGATATATCGGCTTTCAATTTTTCAAACGCAATGGAAAGCCCCTGCGCCGTTTCTGCAATCGTGGGATCGCGGGCGGCCTGCTCCCGCTCGTTCAGCATGGTTCTTCGCCACTTTCCCCGAAAATGTCTTGCGCGATCCGGTTGTATTCTTCAAAAATACGGTCAAAGGCGGCCTTCCACGCTTCGCCATGCTCCCGATCTTCCGGCGTGGCGACATGCGCCAATTCGTGCGCAAATATCTCAACGCCCGCCGTAATGGGGACTTCTCCGGATACTTCCACAACGGGCGGTGATCCGTCTTCCGGAAAGGTTGTCACACCGCAAGCCGCGCCGCCGCTTCCGTCTTCTACCTCCGGCACAAAATAGGCCGCGTATTCCCGTTCGGGGTAAAGGTTCTTGAAGGCCAGCGCAACCAGCGCGAACGGATCGTTTGCAAAGGGCGATACCAGCCGCCCCGCTCCCGCGGTCAACATTTCTTCCCGCCGTGGCGATATGGGCGGGTTTTGTTGTATTCGTGCTTGATCCGTATAGCCTCTTCAATGTCAATTCCGGCGTGCCCGCAATAGTCCAGAATGCGGATCACGCAATCGGCCAATTCCACCGCCACGCCTTCCGGCTTTTTACTCTGTGCCGAACAAGGCGCGTCCGGATTTTCCGGATTGTATGGCCTGCTTCCGCAATGCGCGCTTCCGTCTTCTTCGCAACATACCCCGCCAGCATTGCACGGGAAGTATAGAACAGGCCGCCCGCTCCGGTATTCTTCCAAAGCCTCCGCAAGCTCTGAAACGCAAAGCATAAGGATTTCGGGCAATTCCCGTTCCTGCTCCCACCAGCCATGCGCAACGGCATTTTCATGCACCGCGGCGGCAAGATTGTTCAGCCCGCCGGGGGCGGCTCTAAATTTTTCCGATTTCAGCAAGCAACCTTCTTCATACTCAAAGAACGGGCAAGGCTGAATTCCCGTTGACGGATCGCCGCCGCAATCTTCGTCGCAAATATTCAAATATTCTTTGCGCAAGCGTTCGTAATTGTCTTTCATGGTTTGAATAGCTCCTTTCAATTAACTGTCGTACGGATTTTTCAAGCTCCAATCCCAAAACGCGCCGCCTTCGTATTCCGTCCTGAAATGGTTTACTTCTCCGTCACCTGTGAAGAACACATATTCAGAGGGAAGAACGCGGCCAACCTCGCCGCCTTCCCGTTTTTCCCGCTCCCACCGTGTCAGCACATCGGCGGCAATCGCCTTGAATTCCTCTGTTGCCGGATAGTCCGGCGAATATCCGGCGAATTGGTGCGGCTGTGTTACCACTTCGGCCACGGTATCCGGCCAGCCTTCCGCGTCAACACGGTTCAGAACGCACCACACAACCGCCGCTTTGTGCATATCCGAAGGAACGCCGCGGGCTTCTCCCCATATCAGACGCGCCAGCATTTCAACTTCCGCTTCGTCCGGTATGTACGGATCGGGCGTAGGTGTCAGCGCGTCCGCTTTCGGTGCGTTCCCCTTGTCCCGCTCGGCCTCTTCAATCGTATGTGCGGGCAACGCTTGATCCTGCCCGCCGGGGCTGTCTGTCTCCATCGGAACCACCGCCGCAACCGCCACGGCGAAGGCGCACCCGACAACCACCACGGCCAGAAGCAGAAAGGGAAGAGGCGAACGGCGGCGTTGCCTGCGCCTGCGGTTCATAGTCTGTTTACCCATCATAACAACCACACGGCGCGCCACATAAGCAACCGCCCTTTGCCTCCGGAAATAATTGATCGAAGGAAATTTGCGCTTCTTCAAACTCCTTTGCCTGCATAACTTCGGTATGATAATCTTCCCACGACCATTTACGCCCAAGCCCTTTTACCGTTATAAGGCTCGCCGCGGCGTTATGTTCCATAGCAACCGCGCGTTGGAACAATTCCGGATATTTTGTCCATAGCTCTTCAATTTCCTTCTTCTTCATGGAAGGACAGAAGAAACAAGAACTTTTCCCCGGCCTTGGAAGCCCTGCCCGCTCTATCACGCGCACACACTCCGCGCGATCCCACCCCCATTCGTAAAGCGGATAATGATTTTCGTACTTTTTATTCGTTTCATCTGCCGTCATTGCGTGTTGAACGCGTCGCGTTTCGCCTGCGTCGTACCCTATGTATTTGTGGACACGCCGCCCCGCCTTCCATTCCGCTTTGCAACGCAGATCGTGGTTGCAAAACTTTTCTTGTGTCCCAATCTTGTGTTTTAGCGAACACTTTTTGAAGCCGTAGGCAATCGAAGGCAATGTTCCAGATTTTAGGCATTCTTCTTCAAGCGTCAGGCGGTTTCCAGCCTTGTCTGTATAGAAAACTACCGTTATTTCCGGAATTCCGTGTTTTTTCAACCATTCGTTGAAAATCTCTATAAATTCGTAGGTGTGTGGCTGTTCGCCGCCCGTGTCTGCAAAAGTAATTAGGTCAATCGGTATTTTGTGAAGATACATTCCGATAATCATTGCTGTGCTATTTGTGCCGCCGCCAAAAGAAACCACATTCACGCTTTACACTCCCTTTCTTCTGCCAATATCGCGGCAACCTCAATTCCTGATATGGTTTCCGGATTAAACAAATTCAATATTTTATTCCACGCTTTAGCCGCGCTTTGTGCCTCTATGGTTGCGCCTGTTTTGCTCCCGTCTGTGTAAGTTACGATCGCGGCATATTTCATCAACATAGTTTGAATAGCTCCTTTCGTGCCTATCGCGCTTTCAGCTTTAACCACCATTCCGGATTATTCCGGAACTTCTCATGCGGACAATATGTGCAGTCCGTAGAAGGGCATTTCCGGCAATACCGTTTGTGAAATTCGTCGTCCCACGGCCCTTCTAAAATCGGCAACCCCCGAAGGAACGCCCCAAACTCCGCGGGGGATTGTGCCAGCTTTTCAAAATTAGTCACCGTCAAAACCTCCCGTTCAGCTCCCGCCGTTTGCCTGTGCCGCCCCGCGGCGGCCTCTACGCTTGAAGTTTTCCCGAACCACCGCTTGCGCCCGCTCCGCGCTGTAAACTTCGCGTTGTGCCGCGTCCACTTCTCCGGTATAGCCTCGTTGCAATTCGTGGTAGATCGTCGCGGTATGCACGCCAAGCCGCGCGGCGATTTCAAGCGGGCGATCCCCGCGGGCGTGCCACGCCTCGATCTTCTTTCGATCCTCAAAATCCAGATACCTATAATTTCCCGCCATGTCTTCACCCCGTTTCTATTGCGGTTTATCGTGGTTTGTTGTATAAAAAAATAAATGCGGAAGGTTCGTAATTCCCGTTCGGGGGAATTCGTTTCCTTTCGCATTTAATATTACAACCCACACGGAGGGAAATAGCAAGAAAAAATGGTTGCACACGAACTTAAATTCGTGTATAATATCTTAGTAGGCCATGACAGGTCGTGCAAAGGCAGCCTTTGTCATGCGGAAATCTGGTCCTGTGCGACGCAGTGCTGTGAACCATGTCAGGCGGGGAACCGAGCAGCATTAAGCAGTATTTGCGGGTGCCGCAGCCAACCGGGTTTCCGTGTGATAAAGGCTGCCTTTGCATTTTGCGGGAAAGGGGAGAAAACGGAATGTACCAGGCACTGTACCGCAAGTGGCGTCCCCGCACCTTTGAGGAAGTGGTGGGGCAGGAGCATATCACCACCACGCTGAAAAACGAGATGATCCAGGGGAAGCCTGCCCATGCGTATCTGCTGATGGGCAGCCGTGGCACCGGCAAAACCACCTGCGCCAAGCTCATCGCCAAGGCGGTGAACTGCCGCAACCCGGTGGATGGCAGCCCCTGCGGCCAATGTGACTGCTGCCGCGGCGTGGATAACGGCAGCCTGGTGGATGTAGTGGAGATTGATGCCGCCAGCAATAACGGCGTGGATAATATCCGTGACCTGCGGGAGGAAGCCGTTTTTCTGCCCAATATCGCCAAATACCGCGTTTATATTATCGATGAGGCGCATATGCTTTCCGTCGGGGCGGTCAATGCCCTGCTCAAGATTATGGAAGAGCCGCCGGAGCATGTGATTTTCATTTTGGCCACCACCGAGGTGCACAAAATCCCAGCCACCATTCAGTCCCGCTGCCAGCGCTTCGATTTTAAGCGCATCGCCCCGGAGGTCATCCGGGATAGGCTGCTTTTCATTGCCGGGCAGGAGGACATGACCTTGACGGAAGAAGCCGCGGCTCTCATTGCCCGCATTGCCGATGGCGGTATGCGTGATGCCCTTTCTCTCCTTGATCTTTGCTGGGCACACGCCCATGATATCACCGTGGAGACCGTCAGCGAGGCGGCCGGGCTTGTGGGGCAGGATTATCTTTTTGAGATCGCCGATGCCGCCGCGACAGGGGATTTTACCGGTGCGATGGATGCCATGGAGCGCCTGGCCGGACAGGCTGTGGAATATGACCGCCTGTGCAGTCAATTAATCAGCCATTACCGCAACCTGTTGGTGGCAGCTACCGCTCGCGATCCCGAACAACTTATTGTCTGCCTGCCACAGACGCTGGAACAGTATAAAAAGCAGGCGGCTTCCTTTACCCCGGCCGCGCTGATGGATGCCATCAGAACGCTGCAGGATACCCAGGCCGCTATGGCTCGCAGCACCAGCCGCCGGGCGGAGATGGAACTGGCTCTCTTAAAGCTCAGCGACCGGCGGGTAAGCCCCAGCCGGGAAGCGCTGGTCGCCCGCATCGAGGAGGCCTACGAGGACCTGGAAGTGGACGCCCACCGCGGCGAGCAGCCTTTGTACCCGGTCGTTTTGTCGGTAGAATAATCATGGTTCCGCCGTTCTGCGAACGGCGGAACGGCTCGACGCTGCGAAGGGCTGTGGCACCGAATCTTGCCCCTTGTGCGCTTGCCCTCGCGTGCGAAGCACGCTCGGCCGCGCGGCGGGGCAATCTTCGGCACGAGAGCGCCCCTCGCTGACTTACTACGCCACCCTGCGCCGACAATCAGCCGACTAGGAACAGAACCGCCGAGAGCGTGCAGAAGCCGACGTGCGCGGCGTAGGGTCTCGTTGGCATCCGTCAGGCCGGCCAATCGTCATGGCGTTCCTTGTCTCTTGCTGATTTTGGCAGGAGGTAGGTTTACAATAGAACCAGCAAACGCCAGGACGTGGTCGGCGTCGCTCCCGCCGCCCGGCCGGACGGACACGTATTGGACGAAGGAACGGATGCGGACATGCCGAAGACCATAGACCCGGTGTATTCCTCCGAGGTGCTGAAGGCGCCCGAGCTCATGCTTGACGGCCTGGACTTCGACGCGCTGTCGAAGACCATGTGCAGCCTGGAGGGAGTGGTCGACAAGAACCCGCAGACCGCCGCCATCATCCTGGCAGGAGGCACGGGCGAGCGCTTCGGCAAGGAGGGCGGCAAGCAGCTGGTGGAGATTGCCGGCAAGCCCATCCTCACCTGGTCGGCCGAGG
>ERZ826242.872-NODE-872-length-37928-cov-7.200723_pt1 | contig 37928 bp, 26 predicted proteins | sample MGYA00519871_ERZ826242 | MGnify/ENA primary metagenome ERZ826242 (study PRJEB31778, sample SAMEA3449226) | human gut metagenome | biome: human gut; feature: human-associated habitat; material: faeces | place: United Kingdom | collected 2010/2012 ...
ACCCGTGTTACCGCCGTGAAAGGGCGATGTCTTAACCGCTTGACCATGGAGCCATTTCTCAGTCACTGTTTTGTGTTTTTTATTTCTCTTGCGTGACCGAAATTTATATTATCACAACACAATACCTTTTGCAAGGGTTTTTTTGAAATTTTTTTAATTTTTTTTAAAAAAACTTTTTTTCGCGCTTTTCCATACATCTTTTCCAGTCTTTCAAAGCACCGTTTTCTTTACTTCTGCCCCATGAATCCCTGGTTATTCAGAGACATTATTCTTCTATCTCCAATTCATCATTGGCAACTCTTTCAATGTGCATGGCAAGGTATCCGGTCTCAACTTCTTCAAGCTTCACTCCCAGACTTTTTCCAACCTGGTCGCACACAGCCTGTGCCATCTGGAACGCCTCCGGGAATTTCACCTCCATATAATCATTCATATTGACTTTCAGTTTTTCCCCGCTTAAGGCTCTTGCCACCATATACCGGATATGATTCATCAGACGGTTATATGACAGCGATGCTATATCTATTGGCTTTCCTATGGCTTCTTCTACCATACTGATGCATTCTCTTACAGATCTTGCCATCTGCATAGCCTGGGATACCTTCTCGTCTTCTATAGCCGAATGGATGTGAAGCGCAACATAACCGATCTCATCATCCTCGATTTCTATGCTAAATTGTTTTTTCAAAAGCGGCCGGATACTTTCAGCTGCTTTAAATTCCATATGAAATAACACACGGATATCTTCCGTCAGCGGATTACTGATCTGCTCATGATTCTGAATCCGTTTTACTGCAAATGCAATATGATCTGCAAGTGGGAATAATACCATCCGGTCAATCTTGCCGAATATCTTTTCTGCTTCGTCAAGGACAGCATTCGTTACTTCCAGAAATTCCGGCGCTATGGACTTTACAATTTCCTTCGCCCCGCCGCGTTCTTTATATTTTTGGAGAGAATATAAACGGTCTTCTGGTCTTACTTCTATTCTTTCAGCAACTTTTCTGCCGAATCCGACTCCCTTCCCCATGATCAGAACCTCTTTATGGCTGTCCTGATGCAGGGCTATCACAGTATTATGATTTAAAACTTTTTCTATTCTGTACATGCTCTATATCCCCACTCACAATTATTCATATTTCTTTACATTGTATCTTACAAAGTATTCCTCAGCTTAAGCTGTATATCAGTTCCTGTTCCATGCAGCTGCTTTCCTGTACTTCTATGTCCACTGCCATCCACTGCATTCCTGCACTTCTATCATATCATATAGCGAAAAAGCTGCCCTGACAGACAGCTCTCCCGTTATTGATTTTTCAAATGCATTTCGCCTGATATGACATCTTATGCTTCGTAGACATCAATTGCGAAAAGTTCTTCTCCGGCTTTGATCTCACCATCTTTCAGAAGACGGATCTTCTGATTATCTTCCAGCTCTGTGCAAAGAACCGGTGAAGCTACGGATGGTGCGTTTGCTTTCAGGTAATCCAGATCTAATTTGAGCATTGGATCACCTTTCTTCACAGTCTGGCCATTCTCAACAAAACACTCAAATCCTTTTCCGTCCAGTTTCACTGTATCAATACCTACGTGGATCAACAGGCTTACTCCGGATTCTGTCATGAAGCCGATTGCATGCTTTGTATCAAATACGAAACATACCTCGCCATCTTCCGGTGCTCTTACGATCGTATCCTCCGGTGTTACAACAGCTCCGTCTCCCATCATACGTCCCGCAAATGCTTCATCCGGTGTAGTAGAAAGGTCTGCTGCAAGACCTGTGATCGGGCTTGAGATCACAATTGTATCTACGACTTTCTTCTCTTCTGTCTTGTTCTCTATTCTATCATCTTCCGATGCATTCTGACTAGTACTTTCTGCGTCTTTCTGTGGCTCATACAGCTCTTTTGGGGCATGTTCCAGATAATCTTCCAGGTTAGCCTTAACAACCGTTACACTAGGCCCGTAAATGACCTGTACGCCCTGTCCACGGTGAACCACTCCTGATGCACCTGTCGCCTTTAAGATTCCATCATTAACGAGATCCGGATTAGTTACGGTACAACGAAGTCTTGTCGCACAACAATCCACATCTTCAATGTTGGCAGCTCCGCCAAGTCCTCTTGTAATCTCTGCGCTCAGAGAATCTTCAGATCCTGCTGCCGCGCCAGCTTCTGCATTTCCTGCTTTTTTTGCATTTACATCAGCTTTTGTATAAAGCTTTGTCTCTTCATCGTCATCTTCACGTCCCGGTGTCTTAAGATCTAACTTTTTGATCAGGAATGAGAAGATAAAATAATACAGGAAGAAATAAATGATACCAACCGGAATAATTCTGATCCAGCTTGTCTTTGCATTTCCCTGAAGGATACCGAACAACAGAAGATCCAGAAATCCTCCTGAGAATGTCAGTCCTACTGCAATATTCAGTATATGCGCGATCATATATGCACTACCTGCCAGTACTACCTGTACCGCAAAAAGAACCGGTGCCACGAACAGGAATGAGAACTCCAGAGGCTCTGTAATACCTGTTAACATACATGTCAGTGCCGCAGACAGAAGAAGTCCGCCGGCAGCTTTTTTCTTTTCCGGTTTTGCTGTACGATACATTGCAAGTGCTGCCCCTGGAAGTCCGAAGATCATGAAAATGAATTCTCCAGAGAAATATCTGGTTGCATCCGCACTAAAGTGTGTAACATTAGCAGAATCAGCAAGCTGTGCAAAGAAAATGTTCTGTCCGCCCTGGATCAGCTTTCCACCAACTTCCATTGTTCCACCAACGGCTGTCTGCCAGAACGGAAGGTAAAATACATGATGCAGTCCAAATGGGATCAGCGCACGCTTTACGATACCAAAGATCAAAGTTCCAAAGTAACCAGTTCCTGTTACCAGGCCACCCAGTGCATAAATTCCGTTCTGCACGATTGGCCATACAAAGTACATGGCAATTCCTACGAACATATAAGTAATCGTCGAAATAATCGGCACGAATCTTGAACCGCCAAAGAATGATAACGCATTTGGCAGTACGATCTTGTGAAAGCGGTTATGAAGTGCCGCAACACCAAGACCTACAATGATACCTCCGAATACACCCATCTGCAATGTATTGATACCACATACAGAAGCAATTGTTCCTTCGAGTACATCTTTGGAAATGCTTCCGTCTTCCATAATCTTACCGCTGATTTCCAGCATACCATTAATGGAAATATGCATAACAAAGTACGCGATCAGTGCAGATAACGCTGCAACTTCTTTTTCCTTCTTAGCCATACCGATGGCTACACCAACTGCAAATATCAGTGGCAGGTTATCGAATATCGCACTTCCGACTTTGTTCATGATAATCAGCAGTGAATGAAGAATTGTTCCTTCTCCTAGGATTCCCTGCAGCCCATAAGTTGCGATCGTTGTGGCATTGGTGAATGAACTACCAAGGCCAAGGAGCAATCCTGCTACCGGAAGGATTGCGATTGGAAGCATAAAGCTTCGTCCTACTCTTTGCAATACGCCAAAGATTTTGTCTTTCATAGTTTTTCTCCTTTTCTTTGTACGGGTATCTATGCATAGTGTAGGCTTTTTAATTATTTTTTATTATAAATAAAGAAAGAGACACTAACCCTGCATAAATACTTCTAATTTATACATAGTTAATGCCTCGTTTATCGTTCGCTAACAAGTAACATACTATATTTAAACGATACCATTTTTTTTATGACTTGTCAACCCGGTAAGACTATTTTACAATTTTTTCACCGAATTCCCATCATTTAACTTCACCGGGAAACGATATGAATAATTCTTCGTCTGCCAGTCCTTATCTTCCATCATACGCATCAGATGATGTCCTGCAATACGGCCGAGCTTTTCCTTTGGATGGATCGCTGATAAAAGCTGTACGCTTGAATTAGACTGTAATTCTGCATCATCAAAAGACACGATCGACATATCCTCCGGAATATGGATTCCCCGCTCTTCTAAGAATTCCACATAGATTCGTGCGATCTCATCGTTATAGATGATCATTGCTGTACAGTCTTTGGTACGCCGGTAGATATTAAGGAGCCCTTTTTTACTGAATTTTGTCTCCATCTCTTTTGTCGAATACCAGCGGATCCAGTCATCATCATATGAGATACCATAGTCTGACAGGCACCGGATAAAGCCTTTGTAGCGCTCTATTCCCTGCATATCATCGTATTTTAAGATTCCGCCGATCTTACGGTGTCCCTGTTCGATCAGGATCTTTGTAAGCTCATATGCGGAGCTTGCATCGGCCATCTCCACACTTGCAAATGGCATATTTTCATAATGATTGTGAATGAAGATCGTCGGTATGTTCCGCTTCTTAATCTCTTCATACAGACGGATATTCGGATTTGGAAATGCCGAACGTGATCCTTCAATGATCAGACCCGATACATCAGCTTTTAACAGTCCTTCCAAATAAAGTGCTTCTTCATTCAGACGGTTTTTTGTTACCGCCACCTCTATCCTGTATCCTTTTTCTTTTAACGCCGATTCGATTCCATCATATACGGTTGGGAACAGGTAGTCCGAATAATAGCTCAGCAACAGGCCTACCTGTGGTCTGTTTCCATCCAGTTCGCTGCTTTCATACGATACATAAGTACCACTGCCTCTTACACGCATGATCAGACCTTCATCCTCCAGATGCTGAAGCGCTGTACGGACCGTCTGTCTTGAATAGCCGAACATCTTCTGAAGACTCGTCTCTGATGGAAATTTATCCATATTTTTGATTACACCACTGGTGATCAGTGTATGTGCCCAGTTGTATAATTTCTGATATTTTAGTCCTTCCTGATTTGTCTGCTTCATAATCTCTCCAATATTCATCCCATAAAATTATTATCCTGAGGATACCATCCTCTGGCTGTCTTTCCAGCGTGCGTCGACGGTTCACACAGTCTGCCTTTCATGGCCTTCACTTCATTTTTTCTGAGATTTTTCTAAAAAGAAAATGCGGACAAAAGCCTGGATTTTTGCTTTTGCCCGCTGATAATTCGTTCTGTATGATTATTTGATAACCTGAAGTGATTCACGGTCAGCAAATACAGCTACGAAGATCAGGAATACAACACCCTGAATCAGCTGCATCATCTGTGTAGAGAATCCCATCATTGTAAGTCCACTGTTCAGTACGATGTAAAGTAAAGATCCTACGATAATATTTTCAAATCTTACTTTAGATCCACCGGAAATCGGCATACCACCTAATACCAGTGCGATCAGAATCTGTGTTTCTAACTGGTTACCACCTGAAGAAGTAACAGATCCGACTTTGATAACGTTGATAAATGCTGCAAATCCTGTCAATGCACCGGCAAGCAGGTACATAAGGAATTTCATTCTGTCTGTACGGATTCCTGAGAACATCGCTGCTTTTTCACCGGCTCCGATTGCTTTCAGATATGTTCCGAACTTTGTATAACGGAATGCGATAAATCCGATTACCAGGATAATTGCTGTTAACGCTACCTTTAATCCTGTACTGTCATAATTGATCAGTGTAGCAGAACCAGATACTGGAGCATTCGTTGTCATATATTTGATAAATCCACGGAATAAGAACATGGTACAAATCGTTACAATGAATGATTTGATCTTACGGTATACGTAGAAGTATCCGTTGATCGCTCCGATAGCCGCTCCGGCTACGATACCACCAAGAATTGCTACTGCAATTCCATATTTAGAAAGAATACATACAACGATTGAGGCAATTCCAAGGATAGATCCCTGAGAAAAGTCCAGGCCGCCCATTGTCATAATGAAGAAAACGCCCATAGCTGCAATCATTGTAACATATACCTGCGAAAGTACCAGTGACATATTTCCCATCATACGAAAATCTGTCAGTACATTGAACAGCAGGAAAATAACAACCAATCCTACGATTGGCAGGAGCGCACGGATCATCGCCATCTTAGACGCTTTTTTCAGCTGTTGCTCCTTATCGTTTGTTTTTGCACTTACTTGACTTCCCATAGTTGCCTCCTTATACCATCATCGAAATCAGACCGTTTTCGTCAAGGTTCTGATTACGTTCCAGTTCACCACTGATTTTTCCATCTTTCATGATTATGATACGGTCACTCATACCGATCAGCTCCATCAGCTCTTCTGAGATCATGATGATGGATTTACCATTCTTTCTCATCTGATTCATCAACTGATAAATGTCCTGTTTAACCTTAATGTCGATACCACGTGTCGGGCTGTCTAGAACAACGATATCAGAATCTTTTCCGATCCATCTTGCCAGAACAACCTTCTGTTTGTTACCACCTGACAGGTTGGATACGAACTGGTTTACATCGTTCATCTTTACAGACATCTGTTTTGCATATTTATCAGCAAATTCTCTACGTTTCTTATCACTTAATAAATGTGCTTTGTTAGAAAGCTCATCCAGTGACGGGAGACAAATATTATCACCAATACTCTGGTTCAATACAACCGATTCATTATCACGGTCTTTTGAAGTATAAGCAATACTGTGCTTGATCGCTGTCGGGATATCATTGATCTTGGTTCCGTCTGCAAGAACAACCTCTCCTTCTCTGTCATAAGATGCTCCGAAGATTGCTTTACCGATTTCATGCATACCAGATTCTGACAGACCACCAAATCCAAGGATTTCTCCTTTATGCAAGTCGAAGCTTACATTCTCAATAAGTCCCGGAACTGTCACATTTTTCACTGATAATACAACTTCATCCGATACTTTCTCGCCATAATCTGAACGGTAGTAATCACCTGTTACTTCACGTCCAACCATCAGTTTTTTCAGATCATCTTCGTTGACATCTGCACTCTTGACTGTGTCAATGTATACACCATCACGAAGAATTGTGATTGTATCTGATTTATCAAGAATCTCCGGAAGGTCATGGGAAATAAAGATAACTGTATTTCCATTATCACGTACACGGTTCATCTGTTTGTACAGCTCTTCACGTCCTTCCTGTGAAAGAGCTGTTGTTGTCTCATCGACAACAACAATCTTTGGATTGAAGTATGTCGCTTTTACGATCTCAACCAGCTTACGGTCTTCGAAATTATAATCATCGATCATATCAGCTGCTTTGATCTTGTTGAATCCGTAAGATTTTAAAAGCTCATTTGCTTTTTTGTTCATTGCTGCAGTATTTTTAATTCCCATATGTACGAACTGATCTTCGTGACCAAGGAAGATATTCTCTGCTACGGTCAGTCCTGACAGAGTTCCTAACTCCTGAACGATGATGGAAATTCCCTCTTCATTAGCTTCTACCTGGTTCTTTGGATGAACTTCTTTTCCATCCAGGATAAACTGTCCACTTTCCAGTGTATAGATTCCTGTCAACATATTGGTCAGTGTTGATTTACCGGATCCATTTTCACCGATCAATGCGTGAACCTCACCTTTATTGATATTAAATGACACGTCCTTTAACGCCTTCGTGATACCGAAGTTCTTAGAAACATGTTTTACCTGTAATCTCACTTCACTCATTGCTGTCTTCCTCCTTCTATTACTTGACAATCTCGCCCTTTGTAACTTTTGTTGTCAGAGTAACGATAATCAGCAGTGCAAATCCTGTAATAACGTCCTGGATCGCTGTAGGAGCACCAAGTGCGATGAAACCGAAGAAAATAATATTGATTACGAATTCACCGATGATAATAGCCTGCAGCGGCATACCATATTTCTTAAATGCCAGACCGAAGAAACATCCCATAGTCGGTACGAAGTTTCGGCTCATAGATGCCATACCGGTAACCGCTACCATTGAAGAACCATAACTGATTGTCAAAATTGCCATTACTCCAAGGAACGCACCACTTAAGATGAATGCAAGTACCTTGTATTTATTAACATTAATACCCATGTTCTTAGCAACAAACTCGTCACTACCAATTGCATAAGTATAAGTTCCGATTTTAGTGTAGTTCAAGAATATGTAAGCAACAACGCATGCAACCAATGCAAGGATGATATCCCATGGCATACGTCCGAATGCTCTTAAACCAGATGGAAGTGTCTGCTCCACACCACCTGCGATATAGTTTGCGATGGACTCATAGATGAGTGCCAGACCTGTTGTTACGATCATAGATGGAATTCTTAATTTTACATAAAAGATTCCGTTTAATAAACCAACGATGGTTCCTGTGAGGATACCCCCGACGATCAGTCCAAAATATCCTAAGTTAAATTTTGTAGCCATTACGCAACCAACGATTGCGGAAAGCATGATGTTTGCACCAATTGAGAAATCGAACATTCCCATTACCATTACGAAATAGAAACCAACCGCACCTACTGTGGCGATCAGACTGGCCTGAAAGTAATTGAGCATATTGGAAAATGAGCCGAAGTTATGTGGTGACAAGATTTTAAAGATGACCCAGGAAACAACGATCAGACCAACCAGGATCACATATCCCATTGTCTTTCCTGAGAGTTTTTTAGTAGTGCCCATATTATCTACCTCTTCTTAATTATCATTCTTAAAAGGAAACGGTGACATCGACTTCCCGCGACGTCACCGCTTCAAACTTATTTCGTGTTCTGTGTGTCCGTCTTAGTTACCAGCACGGCTTGCTGCATCTTCGATAGATACGCTTGCTGCTGTTGCTTTCAGATCTTTCAGGCTTTCTTTAGACATTTCAACTAATTCATCGTCTGTGTATGGAAGCTGATCTACAAAGTATTTCTCATATGAAGCGTAGTCTTCTGGAGATGATACATACAGATATGGGAATGGAACATCTTCGAATTTTCCGCCGAAGTCTTTGTAGTTGCCTTCAACTGCATTGTAAACCATCATGAATGCGATAAGTGGGTCACAGAAGTGTCCGCCGGATTCACCAGCCATTGATCCGTTCTCAAGTCTTTCTCCAAGGTCTGGAAGGAAGTCTGTAGATACGATATCGATATCCTGTGTCTTACCTGCACGTTCAACTGCTGCGATTGCTCCCTGAAGTGGATCTCCACCACCACCAGCTGGGATTAATGCATCAAGCTTAGGATCTGCTGCCATTAAAGCTTCAGCCGCTTTTGATCCACCTTCTGAAGTTGTTCCAGCATACTGTGGCTCAGAAAGTGTTGCTTTGTCATCTGGGTGTTCTTTGTTCCAGTTTTTAACTCCTGCTTTGTATCCTTCCCATCTTCCAAGCCAGGTAGCATCTCCCTGCTCCCAGCCGATCAGACCGATGTTACGATCACCTTTGTCAAGAAGGATCTTTACAAGTTCTTCACCATTCTTTGGCTCGTCCTCATGAACTGCTCCGATATAGTAATCAGAATCTTTTGCTGCTTTATAGATATCTGCGCTGTTCTCTTTACTGATTACACGGAAGAACTGTGCAAGATATACTTTGTTGTCGTTACATGTCTTGATTGCTGATGTCATCTCTGTGTCTGATGAGTTACAGATGATGATTCCCTGGCATCCTGCTGCAGCTAACTGCTCAACAGATGCTGTAACCTTCTCAGATACATGTCCCTGGTCAACATACTGGATATCTACATCCAGTGCCTTAGCTGCTGCATCCAGCATCTTCTTGCACTGTGATCCAAGCACGTCTGTCGAAGACCAGATTGAAACACCAATTTTTACTTTTCCGGATTTGTTTCCACTGTCGCTCTTGCTTGAGCTTCCGCTTCCGCTTCCACATGCAGCAAGTCCAACAACCATTGTTGCTGCCAGGAGAGCTGCTGTTACTTTTTTGAGAACTCTTTTCATATTTTTCTCCTCCGCTTCTCTTTATTTGTTGAGCTAATTATATACTTTTTCGCATTCAGTTAGCAATAAAATACAACAAACTTTTTCAACAAAGTTGTATTGTCCCGTAGCATTTTGCACGCTGTTTTTTAGTATTTTTTCGACATTTTATGCATTTTGCCATTTTAATGCTTCTTTAATTTGTTCAAAATTCGTTTTTTTGTGCATTTTTTGCTTTTCCGATTCTATTTTCGTATTCAGACAATACAACTTTTATTAATTTTGCACTTGTATTGTTTTAATTTTCAAACTTGTATGGCTAAAATCACCCACAAAATACGACTCAAAACATCTTTTTCATACTTTGACATCAGAAGAAGCCGCCAGTTCCTTACAGATACTCTGGCAACTGACAGCTCCTTCCGGACACATGACAATACCCAAAAAAGAACGGCTTCCCGCTTTCACGCAAAAAACCGCTCTCTCATTTCTTTATAATATTTCTTTATAACTCTTCACCATTGGTCCGGATCACGTTCTGATACCAGCCAAATGATTTCTTCTTATATCTCTTTCCACTTCCGGTTCCATCGTCATTCTTATCTACATAGATGAATCCATAACGTTTCTTAAGTTCTCCTGTTGTAAAGGATACCAGGTCGATGCATCCCCACGGAGTATATCCCATCAGATCTACTCCATCGATTTCTACTGCCTTCTTCATCTCTGAGATATGTTCCTTCAGATATGCAATTCTGTAATCATCATCACAGGTATAATCTTCTTTCAGGATATCGATGGCTCCGAAACCATTTTCTACTATAAATAATGGTACTTCATAGCGCTCATATAATGTAACCAGTGCATAGCGCAGTCCTACCGGATCAATCTGCCATCCCCAGTCGCTGGCCTTGACATATGGATTGGCGATCGAATTTGGCGAACTTCCATCCATAGATTCTGATGTATCTTTCTGAACATCTGCTTTTACTGCATTAGTCATATAATAGCTGAATCCGAGGTAGTCACATTTTCCTTCTGCAAGGATTTCTTCATCTCCCGGCTCCATCACAGGCTTTGTGCCTTCTCTTTCCCATTCCTTTTTCGCAAATGCTGAATAATGTCCGCGGATATGCACATCTGAGAAATAATATCTCTCATGCATACACTCTGTCGCGATCATAACGTCATCCGGATTGCATGAATACGGATAGAATGGTACGAACGAACACATACAGCCGATCTGGAAGTCCGGATTAATCTCATGTCCCTTCTTTACAACGATCGCACTTGCTACCAGCTCATGATGCGCTGCCTGGTACATGGCTTTCTTCTTATTATCATATTCTGAGAATCTCACTCCCGAATCTGTCCATCCAAAGATGTCTGCCGATGTATTGCTCTGGTTGTTGATTTCGTTAAATGTCATCCAGTATTTTACCTTATCTTTATAGCGTTCCATAACGGTTACTGCATAACGCACAAAGAAGTCTATCACCTTACGGTTGATCCATCCGCCGTATTCCTTCGCCAGGTGATACGGCATCTCGAAATGACTTAACGTGATTACCGGCTCGATGCCATATTTTAATAATTCATCAAACATATCATCATAGAACTTTAAGCCTTCTTCATTTGGTTCTGTCTCGTCACCATTTGGGAAAATACGTGTCCATGCAATACTTGTTCTGAAACACTTGAATCCCATCTCTGCCATCAGGGCAATATCCCCTTTGTATTCGTGGTAGAAATCAACCGCCTCATGGTTCGGATAATATTTTCCTTCTACGACTCCGTCTGTGATCTCACGCATCTTTGTTGCGCTTCCGCCAGTCATGACATCGATGACACTTGGACCTTTGCCCCCTTCGTTCCATCCGCCTTCTAACTGGTTGGCAGCCACTGCGCCGCCCCATAAAAATGTATCTGGTAATGACATAATTTTCCTCCTGCACTTCATGCGGAAACCTTGCCAGAAGATTCCCGCATTCTTTTTCTATCTATTTATATGTTTCATACGTTTCATTCTGATGGATGCATTAACTCAGTTCAAGAATCTGTGTTCCTGCAGTTACCTGTCCCTCAGCCTTCATCTGCACATCATGAAATTCATCACTGTTCGTGATAATAACCGGTGTTGTCACTTCATATCCGGCTTCTTTGATTCCCGGAATATCGAACTCTAAAAGAAGCTGTCCTTTTTTCACCTGTTCGCCTTCTTCAACATGGATGGTAAAGCATCTTCCGTTCAGTTTTACGGTATCCATGCCTACATGGATCAGGACTTCCACACCGTCTGTGCTCTCCATTCCGACTGCATGATGGCTGTCTAAAAGTCCTACTACCTTGCCGTCAAATGGTGCATATACCTTTCCTTCTTCCGGAATGATGGCACATCCTTTTCCCATCATCTCACTTGCAAATACTTCATCGTGTACTTCGCTTAATGGAATAATAGTTCCTGTCAGCGGGCTTTCAATCTCTTTTGCTTCTGCTGCTGCAGTCTCCTGACTATCATCAGAAGCTGACTCTGTGTCTATCTCTGCAGCTTCTGTTTCTCCTGATTCTCCTGCCGGATCGTCGAATCCAACGATCTGGATTGCTACGATCGTAATCACAGAAGCGATCACACACGCTGCGGCCTCTCCGATAAATGACATCGGTGCATCTTTATTGATTGCGTTAACGATAGTAAGCAGTCCCGGAAGTCCGGCATATGCATAGTATGCAGAATGGAAGAAACTAAGTACAACCGCTCCGATTGCCCCACCTGCGCATCCACAGATAAATGGTTTCTTAAGTCTTAATGTTACACCATAGATGGTCGGCTCTGTGATGCCGAAGATTCCTGTAATTCCGGCTGAAAGCGCCACACCTTTGAATTCTTTGTTTCTGGATTTGATAAATACTCCGAATGCTGCTGCAACCTGTGCTACAACGGCGATTGTCTGGAATGCCTGGAAGGTATCATATCCATACATATCGAAGTTTGCCAGTACGACAGGTGTAATTCCCCAGTGCACACCGAAGATAACGACTACCTGCCATAATCCGCCGATGATTGCTCCCGCAAGTGCCGGTGCAAATGCTACTAATACATTGTAACCATTTGCGATAGCATTAGCTGTAATTGCAGATGCAGGTCCGATTACCATAATCGTTGCAGGTACCATGATTACAAAACAAATCAGTGGTGTCAAAAGTGGTTTTGCTGCATCCGGAAGTTTCTTCTCGATAAAATGTTCCAGATAAGAAAGTACCCATACCAGAATCAGTGGTGGAAGTACGGTAGATGTATAAGTGGTCTCTGATAATTTCACACCTAAGAATCTTACCACGTCACCATCTGCGATTCTTGCCGCGATATCTGCCCATGACTGGTTAACCAATGCACAGCAGCATAAGATTGCAATGTAAGTATTACATTTAAAATGCTTCGATGCCGTGATTGCAATGAAGATCGGTAAAAATGTAAATGGTGTCCACGACATAAAGTTCAGTACTTCATAGGTTCCCGTCTTTGCAAATGCAGGTGCTGCCATCGTGATCAGGATCAGTGCTCCCTGTAACAGTCCGGCTGCCGCAAGTATATATACGAATGGGGCAAATACTGCCGACATCGTTGCAATGATACTGTTAACAATGCCCTGCTTTGGCTGTTCTGCTTCCTGTGCGGATGCATCCAGATGCAGCGCTTCCGCAACCGAATCATAGACTTCTCCAACATGGGTTCCGATTACAACCTGGAACTGTCCGTTATTCTCTACAACTGTGATAACTCCTGCCAGTGCCGATACTTTTTCTTTTGCTCCTTCTGGTGTCTCTTTTAATACCAGACGGAGTCGTGTCGCGCATCTCGTCGCATTTGCGATATTCTTCTGGCCGCCCACTACATCAATGATATCCAGGGCAAGTTTGTGATAATCTCTTACCTTTGCCATTTGAAACTCTCCTTTTCCTTTTTGACATAAAACTTTTGATTATAAAATGTGTATTTTCTAAGAGTTTTTACATGCATGTGTCTCTTTCTATCTGACGAGTACACTATAATGGCTTTGTCTGATTTTTACAATTCTTTTTCCGTGTATTGTTGAAACGTTTCATATTTTTTCTTTTATTTTTTTATATTTTCGAAACAACGTTTCAGACGTAAAAAAAGACATGTTGTTTTTGTATATATTGCACAACACGCCTTTGTGAAAAATTACCATAATAACTTCTCGCCTGATTTTTCATACTTATTATTAAGTGCCAGATTCTCATCGTATCTTCTGCTGAATTCCATGCCATATAAGATATCCAGAAGATATTTTCCCGAAGCAAAGAACATCGAGCTCCAGAATTCTTCTACTTTTCCCGATCCTGCTGCATACAAGAATTCATCTGCCTGTTTCGCAATGATCCCGTCGCGCACCGCCGATATTACGATGACTTTCGTTCCACCTTTTCGCAGCAGTCCTGCAATCTCCGCTAATCGTTCATTCCTTCCTGTATGGCTGATCACGATTGCAATATGTCCATCTGCCGGCATCGCAGCATGCAGGCCCTGAATATTCGTGGCAGAATAAACATTGGCTACCTTTCCCGCATGAAAGAACAGTGAGCATCCATAATCTGCCAGATATACGTTCATATCATATACGTAAAAGTCTACACATGATGCTTCTGCGATCATACGGCCGACCTTTACCAGCTGGCTGTAGGATAGTTCTTTCTTCGTCTCTTCAATTGCCTGCTTCTGAACCTGTGTTGCCTTTCTTACCATTGTAACTACATTCTCCCGCTCGGACATGGTTACGATCTCTTCTTCGGCTGTTCCATATTGCAGTTCTCTTACCAGCTGAAGCTTGAATTCCGGGAATCCTTTGGTCCCAAGCTTCTGGCAAAATCTCGTCACCGATGCCGCACTTGTGAAGGTCGCATGCCCCAGTTCCCTGGAGGACATCTCTTCGATTTTCTCCGGATGCTCCATAATAAACCGGCGGATATCCTGCTCCCGTTCTGTCAGATTCTTATGTTTTTTCATATCCTGTAGCAGTGACATGTGAATTTCCTCCTTATTACCTGCCTCATATATAATAAAAGTATATCCTGTTTTTTCAGTTCATTCAAGAATTGTCTGTTTCATCATTTTGCTTTTTTCCATTACATATTGTATTACCTTCCCTTTATTCAATCCATATCAAAAACTTATAATACCGATGCAAAATTGCTATTTTACGTATATTTCCCGTTGTGTTATCCTACAGATGGTTAAAAAATTAACGCAAAAGAAATTATTTTTATGAAAGAGGTATGAATATGGAAGACACAAAAACATGTCTTGAGAAACAGCCATTATCTCAGGAAATGCTTGAGAAGATGAATGCCTACTGGCGTGCTGCCAACTATCTGTCAGCTGGTCAGTTATACCTTCTTGACAATCCGCTCTTAAAAGAGCCACTTACCATGGATCAGATCAAGAAGAAAATCGTTGGACACTGGGGTACTGTTCCAGGACAGAACTTCGTATATGTACACTGCAACCGTGAAATCAAACGTTATGATCTGGATATGATCTTATTATCAGGACCTGGACATGGCGGTAACTTCTTGATTGCCAATACATATCTGGAAGGTTCTTACAGCGAAGTATATCCGAACATCAGCCAGGATGAGGAAGGTATGAAGAAGATGTTCAAACAGTTCTCCTTCCCATGTGGAGTTCCTAGTCACTGTGCACCAGAGACACCTGGATCTATCAACGAAGGTGGAGAGCTTGGATACTCTATCGCCCATGCATTCGGTGCTGTATTCGACAACCCGGATCTGATCGCAACTGTTGTTGTCGGTGACGGTGAAGCTGAGACCGGACCGTTAGCTACCTCATGGCAGTCTAACAAGTTCCTGAACCCAATTACAGACGGTGCTGTACTTCCAATTCTTCATTTAAATGGATATAAGATCAGTAACCCTACGATCTTCTCCCGTATTTCTCACGAAGAAATCGAGAACTTCTTCAAAGGATGCGGATGGAAGCCTTACTTCGTAGAAGGTGACGATCCGATGACAATGCACAAGAAGATGGCAGAGACAATGGATACTGTTATCGAAGAGATCAAAGCCATCCAGAAAAATGCACGTGAGAACAATGATCCAGAACGTCCGATGTGGCCAATGATCGTTCTTCGTACCCCAAAGGGATGGACAGGACCAAAGGTTGTAGACGGTCAGCAGATCGAAGGATCTTTCCGTGCACACCAGGTACCACTTACAATGGAAAGTCCGGAACATCTGGAGCTCTTAAAAGAATGGCTGGAAAGCTATCATCCGGAAGAACTCTTCGATGAAAACGGACGCCTGATCCCAGAACTTGCAGAACTTGCACCTAAGGGAGATGCTCGTCTCGGCGCAAACCCACATGCAAATGGTGGATTATTATTAAAAGACTTAAGACTTCCTGACTTCCGTTCTTACGGAATCGAAGTTGAACCAGGTAAGACTAAGGCTCAGGATATGATCGAGCTTGGCGGATATATCCGTGATATCTTCGAACTGAACGAAGAGAATAAGAACTTCCGTATCTTCGGACCTGACGAGAGTATGTCTAACCGTTTATATAAAGTATTCGAGACACAGAACCGTGACTGGAACGCAGGACTTCTTGACACAGACGACTGCCTTGCAAGAAACGGACGTATCATGGACGGTATGTTAAGTGAACATATGTGTGAAGGATGGCTGGAAGGTTATCTGTTAACAGGACGTCATGGATTCTTCGCAAGTTACGAAGCATTCATCCGTATCGTTGACTCTATGGCAGCCCAGCATGCAAAATGGTTAAAAGTATGTAACCAGCTTTCTTGGAGACAGCCGATTGCTTCCCTTAACTTCATCCTGACATCCAATGTATGGCAGCAGGATCACAACGGATTCACACATCAGGACCCAGGATTCCTGGATCACATTGCTAATAAAAAAGCAGATGTTGTCCGCATGTATCTCCCACCGGATACAAACTGCTTACTCTCTTGCTTCGATCACTGTATCAAGAGCAAGAACTACGTCAATGCGATCGTAGCATCTAAGCACCCAAGCTGCCAGTGGTTATCTATGGAACAGGCTGTTAAGCACTGTACACAGGGTATCGGTATCTGGGAGTGGGCTAGTAACGACTGCGGTGAAGAACCTGATATTGTTATGGCTTGCTGCGGTGACACACCTACACTTGAGACAATGGCTGCTGTTACAATTCTTCGTGATGAAATGCCAGAACTTAAGATCCGTGTTGTTAACGTTGTCGACCTGTTCAAGATGGAATCTGACCACAAACATCCTCACGGATTAAGTGATGCAGAATATGATGCAATCTTTACAAAAGATAAACCAATCATCTTCGCATTCCATGGATATCCGACACTGATCCATGAGCTTACATATGAGCGTAACAACCACAACATCTCTGTTCATGGATATCAGGAAGAAGGAACGATCACTACACCATTCGATATGCGTGTACAGAACCAGATCGACCGTTTCAACCTGGTAAAAGATGCTATCATGCACCTGCCACAGCTTGGCAACAAGGGATCATTCCTGATCCAGAAGATGAACGACAAGCTGGTAGAGCACAAACAGTATATTGCCGAATATGGACAGGATCTCGAAGAGATCAGAAACTGGGAGTGGCATAAATAATAATTCCAATTAATTAGTTTGTTTTCAATAAAAAAGCCGGGAAGCTTACATATTTTACTCCAATTCGATACCTTTATCAGATCATGATCGATCATCCGAATTCTTGTAAGCTTCCCGGCTTTTTTCTTACGCTTTTTTCCTGATTCTTTCTATTGTGATTCTTCTTCTGAAAAAAGCTTTCTGTACTTTTTATTTTAGTAGTCCGTACAGGACATCTCCCTTTCTTTCAGAAACTTCTGAAATTCTTTCGCCGCAATACTCTGCGGATACTCCATATCGTAGATTAATATGATATTACGTTCCGGTAATTTTTCTTTCACTTTGATCTCAAACACCTGTCCGGATTCCAGCTGTGAATCGGCAAATTCTGCCGGGATGAATCCAAGACCCAGATTATGTCTTACCGCCGGAAGGATCATATCCGTCGTCGCAAGCTCCATATCCGGTGCAAATGTCAGACCGTTCTTTTCAAAGTATTCATTTAAAAAGCGGCGCGTAATCGTCTCTGCGGTCAGACTGATCCATGGATATGACACCAGTTCCTTAAGCGACAATTCCTCTTTTCCCGTTTTCAATTCTTCAAACCGCTTTCCGGCGATCAGTATATCCCTGTATTTCCTCAATATCTTCATACGAAGCGGCTTCGCCACCTGTAGATTCGCCGATACAAATGCAAGGTCTACTTTTCCTTCCTTTACCGCATTGACGGATTCTGTCGTACTGTTATTCAGGATCTTGAATCTTACATTCGGATACAGACTGTTGAATTCTTCCATCGCCTGAAAGAGATAACAATGAAGTGCCGTCTCCGTGGCACTGATATAGATCGTACCATTTTCCAGCGAAATGAGATTGCTCAGGTCATTTTCCCCTTTGAAAAACTGGGCACACCCGGCCGCCACGTAACCATAGAATGTTCTCCCTTCCGGTGTCAGCTTCATACCGGTCTTGCTTCTGGTAAATAACCGGCATCCCAGTTCATTCTCCAGCTTGTGAATAGTACGTGTGACCGCCGGCTGGCTGGTCTTTAGTGCTGTCGCTGCTTTTGTAAGATTTTCATACTTTGCTACGTAATAAAATATTTTATAATATTCGAAATTAGAGTTCATCTTCTGTCTGCTCCCTTCTGCTGCCTTTATATTACTTAGAACTTCTCCATCTCTCTAATAATCACCTTATAAAATTCCTCATCACTTCCACTTTTACGCACATCATTCATCACAAGCCCGTCTTTTAAAAATATAACTCTTTTGCATCTGCTTGCCATCTGCGGATCATGCGTAACCATCAGGATTGTCTTTCCAAGCTTCTCATTAATCTTCAGGAATTCATCCACCACGACCTTTCCCGATTTCGAATCAAGATTTCCCGTCGGCTCATCTGCAAATATGATGCTCGGATTATTGATCAGCGCCCGGCAGATAGCCACTCTCTGTCTTTCGCCGCCGGATAATTCGTACGGACTTTTATCTTCCAGCTGATCTATCCCGAACTGCTTCTCCAGCGACTCTGCTTTTTCTTCGCATTCTTTCTGCTCTATCTTATCTAACAATACCGGGAGCATGATATTTTCCTTTACCGACAGACTGTCCAGCAGATTAAAATCCTGGAATACGAATCCAATCTTCCTGCGTCTGATATCCGTAAGCTCCTCCCGCCACAGTTCATTACTATTTACACCGTCAAAGATCACATCCCCGTCTGTCTGCTGATCCATGAACCCCAGAATCTTCAGAAGCGTCGTCTTACCACAGCCGGATTTTCCCATGATGCCGACATAATCACCCTGCTCTACATCGAAGTTAATCCCCCGTAATACAGAGATCGCATCCTCATCTTCAATCTCCCCGCCGGCTTTTGGAAATTTTTTGATCAGATTATTTACCTTTAAGATTTCTTTCATGCTTTCCTTCCACCTTTCTGATTGTATGCCACTCAATCACTTTTACACCAATCCCCTGCAGCACCAGATAGATTCCGGTTAATATCAGAAGATATTTCGCATATTTTCCACAATCTGCTCCGGTATATTGACGCATCTTCCACATTTCGGCAGTCAATACCGGCACCGTGACCAGAAGTACGGCCACTGGAACCCAGAAAAATATCCTGGTCTCTGTGCGTATCACCTGTATCCGTTCCTTCGTTCTCATGCCAATACAGGTCAGGAACTCATTCCGGCGTTTCTTGTCCTTCATCTCAGATTCATATTTCAGATAAATCACCAGAATACTTCCAAGAAGAAATGCCCCCATGATAAATATGTCCACGACCGTCGTCATAAAGCGTTCGCTCTTCATCTGCTCTATCGAAGTACGTTTTGCATAACAGGATAATACATCCTGGTCAAATTTTTCGTCTACTTCATGTGCCTTGCGGAATGCCTGAAGGTCTTTTTCAACTGCTTCATAATCCGCATTTTTCACATTCAATAACACCAGTCTGGTCGGCCAGTGATGGATACCGACGCCTTCGACGGCTTCTTCTTTTTGTACCGGATCTCCCGTGATCCAGTTATATTTCTTCCAGTCATCCTGTACATTTTCAAAATATTCATCTGAAAATACAACCAAATTCTCTTCGCTTCCCTGGCGGAATGCACCGGTCAATACATCAATCGTTTCTCCTGTTACTGTCCGTTTGGGGTAAAGTTTTTCCCGGTCCAGATACCAGTAACTTTGCAATGGCTGTCCGATATGCAGATACGGATTCTTCCTGCTGTTCATATAATCCAGCGGATGTGCTTTGACACTCTTCGCCTGCTGGTAAATGATATAGACATCCTTCCCATCTGCTGACAGATTCAGATTCTCAGCTTTCTTTCCTGCCGCCGCGCATAACTTCTTATATGTACTTTCAGAGATTCCGATATGCTGTCCCTGCGGCATAATGACCTTCCGGATATCATCCATCTTTTCCGAATTATCCACATTCGTTACACGGACCATCGGATATTCCTGCAGCTTTATATCGTACGTTTCCTTCAACTGATTCCAGAACGTCTCATCTTCTTCTGTCGCCATACATACAAAATCATATGGGAATAATATCTCCGGCTTTTCTGCTATCTTTGCAGAGATCATACCTTTGCCAAATACAAACAATACCAGTACCGGTATAATACTGATTACATATACATACCGGAATGTGCTTTTGAAACGATAATAAAATGCATTATAAGGCATCAGCTTTTCATAATACGTCCGCTTATTCTTACGAAGCTTCAGAAACAGCGCGAATCCAAATTTCTCCACCAGATAGATTCCGGCAAATAATAACAGGATAATCTTGATTCCTTCTGCTTTCGTCCGCATTCCAAACTGCCAGAGTACTATAAGTGTCAGGATAATTCCAACTGCCAGCCACAACGGAACCCTTTTTTCTGGCATCTTCTCTTTTTCTACGTCCCCAAGCTGAATCTTGCGAAGCTCCCTGTACAGGAAGAAATCCCGGATGATCATCAGACCGATCACAGATATGCCGATCAATATCAAACTTGCAATCAGATAGGAAAATGCCGTAACCTTCGCTGGCTCTTCCCCCATCCCTGATTTTGATAAGAAAATTCTTCGGAGGATGAATAAAATCACTCCACCGATGCATCCACCGCCAACCAGCATACTCACGATCCCCGCTCCGATCTCCGCACCAAGCAGGGCATACAGCGTTGATTTGCGCATTCCCATACTGGTAAATATACTGTAATTCCTCATTCTTTTCCGGAAATATGAAAGCAGATTCGTAATCATCAGCATCAGCGAAGCAATCAGGCTCACGATCAGAAATTCCAGTAAAATGGCAGTGATTCCATGTCCCGTCAGGATATTTCCTTCTTTATTAAACGGTGCCAGCATCTGCGCCATTCCAACTCCTGCAAAGATCAGGCCTGCCGGAAGCAGGTTCATACCTGCATACACGATAAAATCTTTCTTTGATTTCTTAAAATTCTTCCAGATCACACGGTAGAATCCTTCCGGATATTTCCCATGAAAGCCCAGACGCCGTTCCTTTTCTTCTTTATAAGCTTTTTCCTTCGCTTTGACTGCTTCCTGCATTTCCTTCTGTTCTTCCCAGGAATCCAGCGCTTTCGCTGCTATCAGGTTAATCACCAACAGCATCACCATAACAAATGGATACACCTGCGATACCGGATCTGTAAACACCGCGCCATCTGCTCCCAGATAGGAAATCATACATCCGGCGATCAAAGCTATCACATCCGGCATTAATTTGTGCCTGTTCTTCAGTGAAAAGAACAAGTTCACCAGCCCCAACAGCTGTATCAATAGTACCAATACCAGCTCAGCCACAAACAATATCAATACCTGCACTACCATCTGGTTGTCCAGTCCTTCCAGTGCCCCCAATGGCTTCAGGCTGTTCTTCACATACCCAAGTCCTTTTCCTGATCTAAGCATCTTTATCAGATACCACGGCACATTACACTTCCACGTTCCCAGATTCATCCACGGGAACAGAAGGACTGCCTGAAGCACTATCTGCATGATTATTGAAAAATATTGCAGCCGTTTTTTCCCTTTGCTCATTCCCCACACCTCACAATTTTTTTATTTGCATATTCTGTTCTCTGACCTATAAGTATATAGTAAGTCGCTGGATATGTTTTTTCAAACAATTTATTTTTTATAACACAGCAGCTTTATTTTCATTTCTGACACCACCTCATCTTCCCATCTATTATCTTTATTACACCAAAATTCCATATCAAATATTATACCCTGATTTAATTTATAAATAATAGCTTTGGCGTGAACGTATCATATTCCGGCATCTGGATATCTATAAAGAACAGACTCTGCGAACCTTCAAACCGCTCTGTATCATCCAGGATATCCTGCGGATTCTGGCGTGCTGAGACAATTTCTGCCATTATGTTTGCAGATTTTATATATTCCTCTATGGTTCTTTTCCAGAATTCCAATTGTATCTTTTCGTCTTCACATATGTATATTTGAATCATGTTTTCCTCTGCTGACTTTTGTATTCTTTGAATATTGTATCACATATTTGTAATAAATATCTATTTATTGTCTTCTATTATATATACACATAACTTGCAAAAAACTGTCGCTGTTTGACAAAATTTTTCATATTTATTTTTACTACATATCCCAAACCCGGATTTTGAAAAAAGCATCCAGCTTCCGCTAAATGCTTTTACATGCAATATTTATAATGAAGACTAATCCACCTTGCCACAACGGACAAAAAACCCCGGATTTCGCACCTCCGGGGCTTTTGCTGCGTTACTATGAACACATCTCTTCACTTTGCCTACTGGCATTATAGCATATGCAGTATTTTATTTCAATATACAAAAATATTTAAAAACTCAGCCCTTTCAAGATCCCTATGATACACCTCCGGGGTAAACACCTCAGGTTACACCCTCCTGTTTCATTCATCACCTCTTCCTCATTAGATACACACGGAATAAAAAGCAACCAGGTCTTTCAGTGCATTCGTAGTCGTGGTTGGAGTTTCTTAAGTAAAAAATTTGACCGTTAGCTTACAAAAAATTATCTGTCTGAGACGAACGTCGAGTTATAATTTTTTGTAAGCTGCTTTTAGGTCAAATTTTTTGCTTTAGAAAGCTCCCCATGACGGAGTGGCACAGAAAGATCTGGTTGCTTTTTATTCAGGTCCGGCTATCCAACATGATGAACGAAACACCAACTATCCTTTCACCGCTCCAGCAGCAACTCCCTTAATAATATGCTTCTGGCAAGCCAGATAGAAGATTACAACCGGAATTACCGCAAGGATCAGCGCTGCCATAACAGCACCCATGTCTACACGTCCATAACTTCCTTTCATATACTGGATTGCGATTGAGATCGTCTTATACTTATTCAGATCCAGTACCAGATACGGAAGCAGGAAGTCATTCCAGATCCACATTGTCTCCAGGATTCCTACGGAAATGTAAGTAGGCTTCATGATCGGAAGTACTACGGAGAAGAAGGTTCGAAGTGGTGTACATCCGTCGATCATTGCTGCTTCTTCAATTTCCAGTGGAATGGATTTTACAAATCCGCAGAACATGAATACTGCAAGACCTGCACCAAATCCGAGGTAAATGATGATGATTCCCCAAGGTGTACGAAGACCGGTACGGTCAGCTACCAGCGATAAGGTGAACATAACCATCTGGAACGGAACAACCATGGAAAATACGCAGAGTAAATATAACAGTTTTGTAAACTTACTGTTTACTCTTGTAATATACCATGCACACATAGAAGTACATACAAGGATCACAAGTACGGAACCAACTGTGATAAATACAGTCCAGCCGACTGCACTCAGCAACTCATATTTGTCAATAGCAGACATAAAGTTTTCAAGTCCTACCCAGGTCTGCTTTGTCGGAAGTTTGAACGGTTCCTTGTTGATAAATACTTTATTTTTAAATGAATTGATCAGCACGATCAGGATTGGCATGATATATACAATACCTATGATCGTAAATGCGCCTGTTCCAAACCAGCTTAATTTGCTTGCTTTTTTCTTCATTACTGCTGTACCTCCTTAGAACGTGTTGCACGTAACTGGATCATACCGATCACAACTACGATTGCAAAGAAGATGACTGCCTTCGCCTGTCCGACACCTTCCCATCCGGTACGTCCGTAGAATGTATTGAAGATATTAAGTGCCATCATCTCAGACATCTTAGACGGTTCACCGGCTGTCAGTGACAGGTTCTGATCGAATAACTTGAATCCATTTGTAATTGACAGGAACATACAGATTGTAATTGATGGCATCATCATCGGAATGGTTACCTTGAATAATGTCTGGATCTTATTTGCCCCGTCAATCTCTGCTGCTTCAATAACGTCACCTGGAATAGACTGAAGACCTGCGATATAGATGATCATCATATATCCAATCTGCTGCCAGCTTACCAGAATGATCAGTCCCCAGAAACCATACCACTCATTTAACGCAAGTGCCGTACCATATCTGGAAAGTATACCATTAAAGATCAGCTGCCAGATATATCCAAGCACGATACCACCGATCAGGTTTGGCATGAAAAAGATCGTACGGAAAATATTCGTTCCATGCATCTCTTTTGTCAGTGCCATTGCCAGTGCAAATGCAATGATATTGATAATCAGAAGCGATGCAATCGCAAACAGTACCGTATACCAGAATGAATGACGGAATGCTGTATCCTTAAGCGCTTCTATGTAGTTTGAAAATCCTACAAATTTTGCATCGGTTACTGTTGTAAATTTACAAAATGAAAGCCAGATTCCCATAATAAAAGGAACGATAAAGCCAAGAATAAATGCAAAAAACGTTGGAAGCACGAAAATCGGCATATAACGTTTAATGGATTTTTCCATAATAAATTCCTCCTTCCATGCAGAGAATCTTCGTCTCATTTCCCTGCACTTTTTCAGTAAAAGCGGCGGACGTTTCTTACAACCGCCCGCCACTACTCACTTCATATAACTATTCTTGATTGTTACTATATTAATATTTTTATTTTGCTGCTGCAGCTTCTTTTGCCCATCCATCAACGAATGCTGTTGTAACTTTTGCCCAGTTTGCATCTGTCTGATCTGCTGCATAAGATGTCAGTGCAGAACCTACACCGTTCTTCCACTCTTCAGATGGCATTGTTGAGAAGTTCCAAGATACAGGAGTCTTTCCGTCTTCTGTATATTTGTTTGCTTCGTTAACAAGTACGTTGTCTGATTCCAGGTTCTTCTTAAATGGAATTGTGAATCCCATGTCTTTGCACATTGCCTTTACACCATCATCAGATGTTACACACCAGTCCATGAAATCAAGTGTTGCCTGAATATCATCTTCAGATGCTTTAGAGTTTACACACCAGTAGTTTTCTGTACCTGTACAGATTCCCTGATCCTCTTCTCCTTCTACTCCGATGTAAATTGGAAGCATTCCAAGATTGTCATCTCCAATGTCTTTTACGTTGTTGTATTCCCATGTACCATTCTGATAAAATACTGCATCACCAGTTACGAAATCTGCTGTTGCATCATCAGCTGTCTTTGTAGAAAGTTCTGTTGGTTTGCATGTTGCGTTGTTGATGTACAGATCCCAGATCTGACGATAATTGTCAAGGTATGTACCTTTGATTGCGTCCGTGTTGTTGATTCCTTCGTCTTTGTATTCGTAGTAGATTGGAAGGTTAGCTAAGTGTGTTTTGAATCTCCAGTCAGACGATCCGTCCATACCAGCAGATGTAAATGCTGAGAATCCAAGTTTGTCTTTGTTAGCTGTGATATCTTCTACCACTTTTTTGAAGCTGTCAAAGTTTGTGATATCATCTGCTGTGTATCCTGCTTTCTTTAACAGTTCTTTGTTGTAAATGATTCCATAACTTTCTACTACGTATGCGATTCCTGACATCTTGTCCCCATCCATCAGTGCGAAATCGTCACTTGTAAGTTCTTTTGCAATATCAGAATCTTTCAGGTCATAGCAGTAATCTTTCCAGCTTGCAAGTCCGACCGGTCCGTTTACCTGGAATAATGTCGGTGCATTGCTTTTAGCCATCTCGGATTTTAATGTCTTTTCATATTCTCCGGAAGCAGCTGTAAGTACTGTTACATCTACTCCTGTCTCTTTGGTATACTCTTTAGCCAGCTCCTGCCACTGCTCATCTGCTTCTGGTTTGAAGTTCAAGTAGTATACCTGTCCTTTTGCGTCTTTCTTAGCTGACTTACTGTCAGAAGAGCTTCCACATCCTGCAACCATACCTGTTGCCATGGCTGCTACCAGCATTGCTGATACAACTTTACGCATTTTCATAATTCATTTCCCTCGCCTTTCTTTTTTTGAAACCTTCGTTTCTCTTGTTGTCATTATATTAACAGAAATGCGCTCAGATCCTGTATCAATAAAACAACCTGATATACAAAAAAACATATCTATTGTTCTTCTTCAAACTGCCGGATGCTTTCGTCTTCTGCCTGCGTGAATTCCTGCTCCGTTATCTTTCCCTGTACCAGTTCCGCCAGACATTCTCCCAGTACATCCTCCTGCAGCAGTGAATTCCACTTCACCTGATAATTCGGTACAATCTGTGGATTTCCCGTATAAGCCTTCAAATAATCATCCAACAGCGTTCCTTCCTGTCTTGTCCTGCTGTTCAGCAATTCTTCTTTCTGTTCTTTATTCAGTTTCGTTCTGAATTTGAGGAACTCAACTGCTCCTTTTTTCACCTTTTCACTATAAGTTGATACAACTGCCCAGCCGAATGTCTCCGGTGATCCTATCAGTTTATTTTCAGGAAATGTAGAAAAACATACTTTTTTCTGCATTTCCTCCGGAATCTGATCAATCATCCAGTAACCATTGGGGATCATCGCGGCATTTCCTGCCACGAAATTATCATAAGCCACGTCAAAATCATTATGTAATGCATCCTGGGTCGTATATTGAAATAATTTTTTCAATGTACCGGCTATCTCCAGGCCCGGCTCATTCTGATAGGTATCCGGGTATAATTGCTTCATGAATGCCGCACCTTCTTCACTTCCTGCTACTTCTGCTGTTGCAAGCAGCATTGCAGCCCACGCTGTTCCTTCCGTATGCAGGGCAAGCGGTGTGATCCCTGCTGCTTTCAGTTTCTCACAGCATTTCCAGAACTCTTCCCATGTCTCAGGGAATCTGCTGATTCCTACCTGTTCAAATAACTCCCGGTTCCAGAAAACCCCTGAACAGGCGAATGCCGCCGTACTGATCGGACCCAGATAAATCTTTCCATCCTCTTCCCGGACCGATTCCATGACTGACGGTTCGATCATATCTTTCCATTCCTGATCTTCGTTAATGTACGGTGTCAAATCCTCAATCCTGCCTTTCTTAATCATCATCTGATAGAAAGACGGAAGCATCCGCAGATCAGTGATAATTGCCGGTAATTCATCTGTCACATTCATACGTTTCAGATTCTTCCGGTATTCTTCCTCCGTCTCCATCACCCAGTCCACGTCTATATGATACTTCCCTTTGTATGCCCTGTTGAACCGCTCCACCACTTCCTCTTCATTCTTATTACCGGTACTGGAATCTACGGTAAGGATCATTGGAATCTCTACTACTTTATTCTTTTTTCTGGTCTGTGTATTCTCTTTTCCCGCACAGCCGGTCAGTGCTGTCAGCATGACGATCACCATCACTGCTGCCATAATCCGTCTACTGTTCACTGTTTTCTTTCCCGTCATCCGGGATCTGGATAACACAGACGGTTCCATTTGTATCAGATTCATAGAAAAATCTCACATCCTCCCCATACTTTAACCGCAGTCGTGTAATAATATTTATCACACCGTAACCATGTTTTTTGTCTTCAAAGCTGTCTTTCATTTTTGATACCGGTATCTCTGACAGTCCGTTTAACTTCTCCGCCACCTGCTCTTCCATCGGAGTTCCGTTATTATAGACACTGAATGTAAGCTGTCCGGCCTGTTCAGTGACACTAATCCTTATCAGACCGCCTTCGAAGATATCACAAAATCCATATTTGACTGCATTTTCCACAATTGGCTGTAGGATCAGCTTTAATATCCACCTTGTTTTCAGTTCTTCTCCACATTCGATCTCATAGTGGAACAGATTCTCATTGCGGATCTGCTGAATCTCCATATAACTTTTTACATTTTCCAGTTCATCTTCTACTGTCACAATCTCACGGCCTTTGCTCAGTGACAGACGCAGATACTTTGACAGTGCCTGTATCATCTTCATCGTCTTCTCTTCCCCGTTGATTCGCGCCAGCATATAGATGGTATCCAGGGTATTATAGAGAAAATGCGGATTGATCTGGCTGATCAGCGTATTCATCTCACTGATTCTCAGTTCTTTCTGCTGATTCTTGACCTCGTTCTGGAACTCTTCGATATTCTTCAACATCTCGTTATAGGCATGCCCGATCTTATCCAGTTCTGTGTCTGTATGAATCTGAATGGTATGTGTAAAATCATTTCCATCAAAACTTGTCATGGCATCACTGATCTGTCTGATCGGCCGGGTAAATGTCTGTGATGCATAAAGACTTAATACAAACGCCAGCACTGCGATCACCGCATAGATAGTGAGTAATACAATCAATATCTGAGTCAGTCCCTGATTCAATACCATATCCGGCACCAGTGTAAAGATCACCATCCCTGTCTCTTCCTGCCGGTATGCCTGTAAAATCCCGCCTTCTATCTTTTTTCCCCGCACGATCACACCGGATTTTTTCGTTCTGGTCAGTTCCGTAATCTTCTTCATTGTCTTTTTTCCGATACTGAAATCTTCCGGATCCTGCCGGATGCAAGTCTTTCCTTCCGGGCTTATGATTCCCACTGCAACATCTTTTGCAATCTTCCTGTCTTTATCCATCACATTTTCCAGAAACTGTTGATTCATCTTCAGATACACGATTCCAGGCTCATGTGCATAATCCATACTGTTCACATATCTTCCGATAAACAATGCCTCGTCCCCCGTACCAAACAGGTAATCCCTGGTCCAGATCCACTGCGTCTTCGCATACTCGTCCCCCATTTTCTCACGCAGGCCACTGCTTTGGAAATCCGAATAACCAATCTGGGAATATGATTTTGCGTACACATTTTTTTTATTATCAATGTAGCAGTAATCAGCGACATGATTCAGATCTATATATGCAAAATATTTGCTCAGTGCATTCCTCTCTACTTCCTGCAGTTCTTTATTCTTCAGACTCTTCTGCACATCATTTTCCAGGATGATCTCTGCTGTCACGGCATCCGTCTTCCGGTACAGATTATCCAGGGCTATCCCCATCTTCTCATTCATGAATTCATACTTATCCACAATCACATCTGTCATATTCCGTCTGACGTAAGTCCATACACAGATGCTCGAAAGAACCAGCGCCAGTATCAGAAGCGTACACATATACTTCAGATACTTTTTCTGGATTCCTGACATTTTACTTTTTTTCATACTTCATATTCCCTTTTGTAATCTCTCGGAAGCTGTCCTGTATATTCTTTAAACAAATGCGAAAAATAGGATGGATTACTGATTCCGACCTGCTCGCAGATATTACCGATACTGGTCCTTCCGTCTTCCAGCAGTCTCTTTGCCAGCTCCATTCTACGCTGCAGCAGATATTGTTTGAATGTCATATGAAAGGTATTCTTGAATACCCGTCCAAAATATACCGGATTCAGATATACATGTGTCGCCACTGATACAATCGAAAGGTCTTCATTATCCAGATGTTCATCTATATATGCCACAGCCGCTGCAATATATTCTTTTGATCCCTTATTCTCTTTCTTCTCTACATTTTCCAGTCTTTTTTCAATAGCAGTTCCCAGAATCTTGTAACAGACATCCACCGCTTTCGCTGCCTTTAAGTTTCTCATATTCGAATAATAATTTTCAAATTGCTGATTCAGTGATTCGTCCATCCCGTAACTGTCTTTTAACATGAATTCTGTCTTTACCATGATCTTGTGCATATACTGGCATTGCAGTTCTTCTCTGTGTGGCAGCTGATAAATAAAATGTACAAATGCCTGCTTTAACTGTGCGGCATCGTTCTTCCGCACGCTGTTGACCACCATCATCTCTGCCTCCGCCGGATATGGGCTTTCCTCTTTTTCTTCAACAGTCTCCGGGATTGTAAATACTCCCGCTCCGGATGCATTTGTAACGGCGAACAATCTCTGTGCTTCTTCAAAACTTCTTCTAATTCCGCGGATCCCTTTATATGGTTTGGATATTGCTGCAATAACCGGGCTGTTCTCTTCTTTTTTTACCTCTTCCAACAGTTCTTTCAATTCATGTACCGCTGTGTTCTCCTGCGTCTTTATAATAAATGTACGATGTCCTTCTTCACTCTCGAATTTCCAGTATGTGAATCTCTCTGCGATCTTTTCTTCAATCATTCTGATCATGGAAAATCTCGAGGCTTCATATTCCAGTTCATTGGTAATCTTATAGGCCAGATCAAGATCTGCATATACTGTAATAAACCGGTCTCCTTCCTTCATGACATCCTGCAGCGTATGGAAGACTTCATCTACTTTTTCTTCCGGCAGCCGGTTCTGGACATATTTTTGCACGACAACCTGCAAAAATCCATCTCCGTCCTTTTTCAGAAGTCGCTCCCAACTGTCATACTTCTCCTCATTTCTGATCTGATCTTCACAGATTTTACCGACATCTGTCATCGTCGCCTGTAATTTTTCATCTTCGATCGGCTTCAGAAGATATGCGAATGCCCCCAGGTCACATGCCTTCTTCGCATATTCAAAATCCCTGTATGCACTTAATACCACGAACTGACATTCCGGGTTCTCTTTCTTGATTTCTTCCATTACCATAAGTCCGGAAATCTGTTTCATCCGGATGTCTGTCAGCACTACGTGTGGTTTTTTTTCACGTATTACCTTTAACGCCTGCTCTCCGCTCTGTGCAAAACCAACCACTTCATATCCCATACCGTTCCAGTCATACGTCTTTACCAGACCTTCCAGCAGAATCGGCTCATCATCTACGATCACCAGTTTTAACAACCCCATAGTACACCTCATACCTTTTATTAATACCATCTTAACATATTACAGTCTCATTCTATAATTTTTTATACTTTTTCTTTACCAAAAATCATATCTGTTGTACAAAAAATCATACGTTTTATGTCAAAAATTATACTTTTATGAAAAATCAGAGGTTTTGGCATATACAAAACAAAAAGAAAAACACAATATCCAAAACGTCTCTATTCCCTTCTCAGAGAATCCTTTCGTTTGAATATTGTGTTTTCTTTTTGTTTTCTGTTATCTTTATCTTGCGCAGACTTCTGTCATTTTTCTGATCTTCTTGATCAGTTCCTCTGTAAATGCGCCTTTTTTCATTCTCCACAACCAGTTTCCGCCAAGCGTAGACGGCATATTGATTCTTGCTTTGTTATCAAGTCCTAAGAAATCCTGCGCAGGAATGATACATGTATCCGCTACACTCCGCATAGCAAGACTTATGAAATCCCAGTGTACTTCTTCATCCGGAGTGTATGGATTATTCAGATATTCCTTTGTCATCTCTTTATCTTCTTCGGGAAGTGTCTGATACCATCCCTGAAGGGTATCGTTATCGTGGGTTCCTGTATAGACTACACAGTTTTTGTCATAATTATGTGGAAGATAATCGCTGTCCTGTCCTGCCACAAATGCGAATTCCAATACTTTCATTCCCGGATAGCCGCTGTCTTTTAACAATTGTCTCACCGTATCCGTCAGGAATCCCAGATCTTCCGCAATGATCGGAAGGTCACCTAATGTTTCCTTCATCCGACGGAACAGATCCATGCCCGGTCCCGGCATCCATTCACCGTTTTCTGCAGTCTTATCTCCGTATGGGATTGCATAGTATTCATCAAATCCACGGAAATGGTCGATACGGATGACATCATAGAGTTTAAAGCAGTGTGCCACACGCTTCATCCACCAGTCATATCCGGTCTTCTTATGATAATCCCATGCATATAATGGATTACCCCACAGCTGTCCGGTTGCCGAGAATGCATCCGGCGGGCATCCTGCTACAGCTACCGGAAGATTCTCCTCATCTAACTGGAATAACTTTGGATTTGCCCAGGTATCTGCACTGTCAAATGCTACATAGATTGGAATATCTCCGATAATCTCGATTCCCTGTTCATTGGCATATTTTTTCAAACCTGCCCACTGTCCGGCAAACAGATACTGAAGGAATTCATAAAATTCTATCTCTGAACTTAACTTCTTCTGATATGCTGCAATCGCATCCGGCTTACGCAGCCGGATATCTTCGTCCCACTGATCCCAGCTTTTTCCATCAAACGAATCTTTTACCGCCATGTACAATGCATAATCTGCAAGCCATGCTTTTTCTTCTTCCAGATAGGTCTGATAAGCCTTACTTTCTGTCAGTCCGCTCTTTTTTGCTCTCGCATATGCAAGTTTTAATACTTTGAATCTTGCATAATACATTTTTTCATAATCGATTGCTTCTTCATCGTCTCCGAAATCAGCAGCATCGCATTCTTCTTTTTTCAGAAGTTCATCCTCGATCAGAGTCTCCAGATCGATAAAATATGGATTTCCCGCAAATGTTGAGAATGACTGGTACGGGGAATCTCCATAGCCTGTCTGTCCGAGCGGCAGGATCTGCCATAACTTCTGTCCGGCTTCTTTTAATACGTCTACAAATTTATATGCTTCTCTCGAAAAGCATCCGATTCCATATGCCCCCGGGAGTGCTGAGACCGGCATTAGCATTCCATTTTTTCTCATTAACTTTCGTTCCTTCCTCATTATGATACTTGTAATTAAGTATAGCAGTGTTCTTTTGCCGGTTCAAATAAAAAGTATACTATAGATATAAGAAATCATAGGATATATATAGAACCTGCGTCACCTGCTGCTTCTTCTGAACGCATAATGATACAAGAAAAAGCCAGTTTTAACTCTTCCATGAGCAAAACTGACTTTTCCTTAACTATACTTTTCTCTCTTCTTATGCAACAGATGTCACAGTATAGTCCTTATCCTCTACTGTCTTCTTCAGCACATCATCTGCGATCTCCGCATTCAGTGTTACTTCTGCTGTTCCTGCCTCGTGGCTTACGACTGCTTCGTCTACCTGTGGAAGTGCCTCCAGTGCTTTCTTTACGGCTGCCTCACAGTGTCCACACATCATTCCCTCAATATGCATTACTTTTTTCATGGTTTTGTCCTCCTTCTTGGATACCTTTTTTTCTTTTTTAGCTTTTAATTTTTTATCTTTGGATGCGTCATACATCTTAAAAAGATTCAGTCTCAATGCATTCGATACAACGCAAAAGCTTGATAAGCTCATAGCTGCCGCACCGAACATCGGGTTCAGTTTCCACCCGAATAATGGATACCACACGCCGGCCGCAAGCGGAATTCCGATCACATTATAGAAGAATGCCCAGAACAGATTCTCATGAATGTTACGAAGTGTCGCGCGGCTCATGCGGATAGCCGCCGGTACGTCACTTAAGCGGCTCTTCATCAGTACAACATCTGCTGCATCAATTGCAACATCTGTTCCAGCTCCGATGGCGATACCCATATCGGCTCTTGTAAGTGCCGGTGCATCATTGATACCGTCTCCGACCATCGCAACTTTTCCTTTTTCTTTCAGCTTACGGATCACCTGTTCTTTTCCTTCCGGAAGAACTCCGGCGATGACTTCATCTACACCTGCCTGTTTTCCGATGGCTTTTGCGGTACGTTCGTTATCTCCGGTCAGCATAACGACATGGATTCCCATGTTTTGTAATTCTTTGATTGCCTGTGGGCTGTCTTCTTTGATGACATCAGCTACTGCGATCACACCAAGCAGACGTTCTTCATTTCCAAAGAACAATGGTGTCTTACCTTCTTCGGCCAGCTTCTCTGACTGTTTCTGAATGTCGCTGTCTACATTTACCTTTGTGCTGATAAATGTATGATTTCCTCCATATAATGTATGTCCATCAAGCACAGCTGTCAGACCATTACCCGGAAGTGCCTGGAATTCTGTAACCTCTTCGATCATAGCTTTTTCTTCTGCTGCCTTTTCAAGAATCGCTCTTGCAAGTGGATGTTCACTCTTATTCTCAAGTGCATAAGCATATCTTAATAATGTATCTTCTGTCACTCCTGCTGCCGGAATAATATCTGTTACTTTCGGCTCGCCGCTTGTGATCGTTCCGGTCTTATCAAGTGCCACGATCTCCATCTTACCTGTCTCTTCCAGCGAAACGGCTGTCTTGAACATGATACCATTCTTGGCACCCATTCCATTTCCAACCATGATTGCTACCGGTGTGGCAAGTCCGAGTGCACACGGGCAGCTGATAACCAGAACTGCAATTCCTCTTGATAATGCGAATCCAATGCTCTGTCCGGCAATCAGCCATACAACCGTTGTAATCACTGCAATCGTGATAACCGTTGGTACAAATACTCCGGATACACGGTCTGCGATCTTTGCGATCGGTGCTTTCGTTGCGGCTGCATCACTTACCATCTGAATAATCTGTGAAAGTGTTGTATCCTCACCGACTCTGGTTGCACGGCATTTCAGATAGCCGGACTGGTTCACTGTCGCTGCTGATACCTTATCTCCTGCCGCTTTATCTACCGGAATACTTTCACCCGTCAGTGCGGATTCATTGACTGCACTGCTTCCTTCTAAGACTTCACCGTCTACCGGAATATTTTCTCCCGGTTTCACAACAAATATATCGCCTTTTTGTACTTGTTCGATCGATACCTGCACTTCTTTACCATCACGGATCACAACCGCTGTCTTTGGTGCAAGCTTCATCAGTCCTTTTAATGCATCCGTTGTCTTTCCCTTTGATCTTGCCTCCAGCATCTTACCAACTGTGATCAGTGCCAGGATCATAGCTGCTGATTCAAAATAAAACTCATGCATATAAGACATCACTGCGTCCATATCTCCACGCACCTGTGCGTCTGTCATGGCAAAGAGTGCATAAGTACTATATACAAAGGATGCTCCCGATCCAAGTGCTACCAGGGTGTCCATATTCGGGGCTCTGTGGATCAGACCTTTGAATCCGCTGATGAAGAACTTCTGGTTGATCACCATAACTGCAATCGTCAGGAGCATCTGCAAGAGTCCCATCATTACATGATTATCTTTCATGAATCCCGGAACCGGCCATCCCCACATCATATGTCCCATGGAGAAATACATAAGGACGATCAAAAATCCAAGTGATGCGATCAGGCGTCTCTTTAATACCGGTGTCTCTCTGTCTTTTAACATGTCTTCTCCGGCGGACGCTGCTTGTGACTGTGTCTTTGCTGCACCTTCGCCTTTTTTTGATGCTCCATATCCGGCATCTGTGACTGCCTTAATAATCTCCTGTTCGCTTGCGGTTCCCTCAACTCCCATAGAGTTGGTAAGGAGACTCACCGAGCAGGATGTTACACCCGGTACCTTCGAGACTGCTTTTTCCACTCTGCTGCTGCAGGCTGCGCAGCTCATACCGGTTACTATATATTGTTCCATTGTTGTTTTGTTCCCTCCTGTCATCATTATTTTCTTATTCCTTTATAGAAAACTCAGAAAATACTTTCTAAGCAGGCTATACATCTATAAACTTTACATACTTTTTGGATACTGTGACACTCGTAGCAGAATCATCAATACCACCTTTTCGGATACTGTGCTATCCGCTTACTTACCGCATAAGCTTCTGTAAAACCTTTACCAGCTCATCAATCGTCTCATCTTTCCCATCCCTGATATCATCCGCCACACAGGTACGGATATGATTCGCCAGTAATACTTTATTAAAACTGTTAAGTGCCGCATTCACTGCAGATACCTGCACCAGAATCTCCGGACAATATGCATCCTTTTCCAGCATTCCTTTAATTCCGCGTACCTGACCTTCAATCCGGCTTAATCGGTTCATCAGGTCTTTGTATTCTTTCTCTGTACGATGCTTGGATGCGTGACAGCAACATTCTTTTTCTGATTTATTTTCATTATTATCTACATTCTTGTCTGCCATATGCATGCTCCTTTCGTTCGCCTTTATACCCTTACGGGGTATATGTATTTTATCTCTTATTATTTCGTATGTCAAGACCATCTGGTTGTTTTGATATATATTTTCATTAATATCTTTCATCTCCCACTCGCTCTTCTTGCATATTACAATTTCCACCTAATCTATCATTAGCAGATTCTCCTATGTACTTTGATCAAAAAAATACCCCGGTATTTTCAAGATTAAAGAAATTATTTTAAACTTTTTACAACTATATGATAATTTAGACCCCAAAGGGGCTGCCGCTTCACGATGTTTTAATCGTTAAAGCGACAGCCCCTTGAATTTTGCTGTCGAAGCTTTCCTTTTTTTATTCCTCACTCGCTTTTCCAAAATTCACAGCAAGTACGATCATGTTGACTCCCTGCATCAAAACAGAAAATGCGATCATATATCCAACTGAGAACATCGTCAATACCGGATGTGTAAAAGCGATAATACTTACAATGATTGATAATACACCACAGATAATCGCCAGAATTCCTTTTCCTTTGGAATCTTTAAACTTCTTCACTCCGGCTACGATCTGGAAGATACCATAAATCAGGACGCTGGCTCCAACCAGATAGGTTGCCATGATATCTGTCAGAAATCTCTGTACGCCGCTGAATAATAAAATAATACCGCCAAGTCCTTCCAGAACTCCAAGAATACATGCTCCGATATCTTTCTTCTCTTTAGACAAGGAAAGTATCACAAGTTCAATACCATTCACTAAGAAAAGCATTCCAAGAATCCATCCGATTGCTAAAAACGTCCTCATCGGTCGAACTACTGCATAAAAGCCTAACAGCACTGTCAGGATTCCTGTGATTAATGTGATAATTTTAATTGTTTTATTCTCCTTCATTTTTGCCGCCCCTTTCGCTTCTGCATTTCTTTTGTTTTTTCTATGATAACACAAATTTTTATTTACTTGTTACCTTTTTTATATTTTACTCCACAGCCAAATACAATCATTGAGAATAGCAATATCGCAATCCAAATTGTTGCTTTGCTCTCATCTCCTGTTTTCGCATTCGTTGTGCTTTCGTCTTGTAAATGTTCCTCATCTTCAGAAGGGTTCTCCTGCTCATTTTCAGAATTTCCTGTCACATATGCTTTTACGCTGGTACTTCCCGCATAAGTTGCAGAATCTGTTGTCTCCTGAGCCAGAGATTTCTTTGGAACTGATAAAGTACAAATACATACAAGAACGAGCGACATAAAAAAGATTCTAAGCAAGCTTTTTCTTGTATTATTCCACTCTTTTTTAATTTGCATTTACACTTACAATCTTTGTATAGAAATTGAGGGTACCCGTGTACTGTCCACCCCAGATAGAAAGATCTCTATTATATAACTGGCCACGGTTCAGTACTAATTGGTCAGTTGCTGACTGATCTGCTCCTGTAAATGTATTAAATAAATATCCATTTGCATACCATGTCCCATTTTGAATACTCGTCTTGTTATTTATAATATCATAAGTCATAACACAATCTGAATTTGTATTATGTGTCAGTCTAAACGGATCTTCGCTTCCAGCTGCTGCCGCATCTTTTACTAAGACAGCGATTCCATCTCCTGCCGCCAGATTCTCTGCTTTTATACAAGATACTGTGATATCTTTATACGAATATGCATCTCCTTCTGTCTCAGGCTGCTGTATTTTTCCAAAATCAACCGTATCCGGAATTTGTATAACATAACTTGCTTTATTTAAATTTTCATCTACTGTTGCAGTCACTTTCGTATTTCCCGCTTTATTACTCTCACTATCCGGATTAAGCTCTGCTGCAAAAACACCTGTTGACATAACAGATACCATCATCGTTGTTGCCATAAATCCTGCTACTAATTTGTTTTTCATCATTCTACCTCCACGTTTTATT
>ERZ826242.875-NODE-875-length-37812-cov-18.295680_pt1 | contig 37812 bp, 38 predicted proteins | sample MGYA00519871_ERZ826242 | MGnify/ENA primary metagenome ERZ826242 (study PRJEB31778, sample SAMEA3449226) | human gut metagenome | biome: human gut; feature: human-associated habitat; material: faeces | place: United Kingdom | collected 2010/2012 ...
CGGATAAGCGACTTGTCAAAAACACGTGCAAAATTCTCTAGCTGCTTTTCCAGACTATTATTTATTTTTTATCATATACAGAAAGACTTCAATTGGCCAACTCACAAATCTCAACCAAATTCTCAACCACCACATCTGGTTTCACATCACTTTTTTCCACGTCTTCTCTTGTACTCTCCCCGCTCAGAACCAATATTGATGTAACATCGCTTCCATCTGCAACTGCAATATCTGTATATAACCGATCGCCCACAATTGCAATTTCCTCTGGCTGATATCCTGTTTCTTTTATGATGTAATCCAGTGTATGTTTCGATGGTTTTCCAAAGAATTCTGGGAATTTTCCTGTTGAGGCTTCGATTAATTTTGCCATGGAACCGCAGTCTGGAATGAAGGTTCCTCCTTCCATTGGGCAGTTCCAGTCGGGATTGATTCCAAAATAGGTGCATCCATTTCTGATATAATGACATGCTTTGGATAGTTTCTCATAGGTTAGTGTGGTGTCAAATCCAAGGACTACGATGTCTGGATCTTCTTCGGTGAGGTTCATGTCGAAGGACTCAAATTCCTGTATCAGTGACGGCGTTCCTACGACATAAATACTTTTTTTGTCATAGTATTCTTTTAGGTATTTTATGATGACATGACTTGAGATCATCATTTGTTCTTTTTTGATCTGTATTCCAAGTCTGGCAAGTTTCTCTATATAAGCCTGCTGGCTTTTGGAGGAATTATTTGTGAAGAAGTAATATTCTCTTCCTGTGTCCTCTACTTTCTTTAAAAAGTCTTTTGTAAATGGAAACAGTTCATTTCCAAGGTAGATTGTTCCATCCATATCGAGGATAAAACATTTGATTTTTTCAAACATTTGATTTTCCTCCTATTTAATTACCTGATCGTAGAAATCATAGAATTTCAGGATTCTTAAGAATGTAATTCGGTCGCGGATATATGGTGCCACTCTTGCTGTCTTTTCTTTCATATCTGGTGTAAATCCGATGTCTTCTAAGCTTTTTACTCCGTGTACTTTTTCTAACATTGCAACGATCTCATCTGCTTTTGGAATCTCTTCGATGATCTTTATAATCTCGCCTGTTTTTTCTTTTAATACTTTCGGATCAATGAGTTCTAACAGATTTGGATCGTTTGTCTTTTTGATGCTTTCGCATAATTCTTTGTTGGTAAATGTCTTTTCGATAAGATCTGTCTCAATCTCTACATGATCTTTTAATTTAAAGTTTCCTTCTTTGAGGTATTTCACTGCTTCATGATAGATGTCGCTTACCTGAATCAGTCCGACTCCCACTTTTTCTCCGTGATATGCATCAATCTCTTCGTTGATGACTGCCATTTCCCAGAAATGTGCCATGTGATGTTCTGCTCCGGATGCCGGGCGGGAATGTCCTGTCATCTGCATTGCCAGTCCGGATAATAATAATCCGTACATTAATTCTTCATATGCCTTGATATCCCGGTTGCATAATCCGTCTAAAGATTCTTTTAATTTATCTAATGCATCATATTCCATTTCACAGATTCTGTCGCAGATATATTCTCCATCCAGAATATTTGTGATCTTCCAGTCTGCAAGTGCTGTGTATTTTCCTAATAAATCTCCGACTCCGGAGGCTGTCAGTCTCATTGGGGCATCTGTGATGATGCGGCTGTCTGCGACGACCAGGATTGGTGACTCCGCGATCATGCTTTTCTTAAAACCATACCATGACATTGCCGCAACTGTGGATACATATCCATCGACACTGGCTGCTGTTGGAACTGAGATAAATGGAATCTTTCTTTGATATGCATTGTATCTTGTCAGATCGTGGACTGTTCCTGAGCCGACTGCGATCATACAGTCAACTTCTTTGATCGGATCTAACTGTTCTTTGACTTTTGCAACTCCGATCTCATTGGCATGGAGATTGTCTGGATCTAATTTGATCACTGGGATTGGACTTAATAATTTCTCGACTTCTTTTCCTGCTGCTTCGTATGTATTGTCATCACAGACTATAACCAGATGTTTATACTGATCATATGGTTCTTTCTTTAATATCTCCGGCAGTTTTTTTAATGCACCTTCTTCCAAGATCACATCATCAACAACCAATTGATGATCCCTTTGACAGCTGCATTTTCCTGTAAATTCTTTGATATTGATCTTCATAATTTATGCCTCCTGATCTCAAACAAAAATAAGGGCATGCTGCAAGATCTCATTCCTGCAACAGCCCTTATCTTTTACTTTCATTTATTGTACAGAAACATTTATATATAGAAGAAATACATTCTTATATAGAAGAAATTCTTCATTTATAATATAGAAACTGAATAACTGTACTCCTTGCTTTCTCCTGCTTCTACGCTCTGTACATTTCTTTTTTCTTCAAAATGATCGCCTTCATCGCTGCATGTTGACAATCCTGTCCATGGCTCGATTGCAACAAAGTTTCCATGATTTGCACTGGACCACAGGATCAAGTATGGGAAGTCTTTGTATTCCATCTCGATTCCTTTGCCGCTTTTCTTGGAAATAAGTTTTAATTTTCTTGATTTCAGTTCATCCAAGATGACTGCATCAATTTCGAACATTTCATGGTTTAATTCCACTGTGTCTGAATTCTCCAGATATACGGATCTGTGTTCCATATCAACCAGACCTGTCTCTGGAACTGGTGTCGGAACCGTACATGTTTCTTTTTGTTCAAACACGATCTCGTAGTCTGTGTATTCTTCTCCTGAAACCAACGGACAATTAAATCCTGGATGGCCTCCTGTAAAGAATGGGAATTTCTTCGTGTCTGTATTCTCTACTTCGTATGTGATCTTTAATGACCTGCCTTCCAGTGTATATTTTGCAAGCAGACGGAAATCATATGGAAACATCACTTTTGTTTCAATGTTGGATGTTATCTCAAATACGATATGTTTTTCGTCTTTTTCGATCATGTTCCACTCACGTTTTCTTACGATCCCATGTCTTGGCATCTGTGTTTCCAGATCGTCTCCGATCAGAGCTTTGTCATCTCTTAAACCTCCGCAGATCGGGAATAAGACTGGTGCCTGTCCGCTCCAGTACGCTGCATCCCCCTGCCAGAGATATTCGATTCCCTGAGAATCTTCGATGGAAGATATGGTTCCCCCTTTTGTAGTAAATGTTACTGTAAGTTGTTCATTATTTAAAATATATTCCATTTGATACTTACCTACGCTTCCAAAGACCTGTCCGTTTTATGCTTTTCCAACACTACCGCAGACTTTCATCTTGCTCATAACATATTTCTTTACTTCTTCTCGTCCTGCTGCACTGTATTTCTTAGGATCGATCGTATCTGGATTTTCTGCCAGATATTTATTTAATCCATTTGTAAATGCAATTCGAAGATCTGTTGCGTAGTTTACTTTGCAGATTCCACGTTTGATACATTCTTCTACTGCTTCATCTGGTACACCGCTTGTTCCATGAAGTACTAAAGGAATATCTACAACTTCTCTGATCTGGCTTAAGATATCAAACTGAAGTTTGGGTTCTCCTTTGTATACACCATGTGCTGTACCGATTCCGACTGCAAGAGAATCAACGCCTGTTCTTTCCACAAATTCTTTTGCTTCCTGTGGGTCTGTGTATGGATTATCATCTCCACCATCAAGATCATCTTCTTTTCCACCAACTTTTCCAAGTTCTGCTTCTACTGGAACTTTTCCAGGATGGCATGCATCTGCAACTGCTTTGCTGACTGCAATATTATCTTCAAATGATTCATGAGATCCATCGATCATGATAGATGTATATCCTGTTCTGTATGCCTGCATTGCAAGTTCAAAACTATTTCCATGATCTAAATGCATAACAACTGGAACTTTTGTTCTTTTTGCTGCTGCCTCAACATTTGCAAGATAATAATCAAGGCCTGCATATTTTACTGTAGATGGTGTTGTCTGCATGATAACTGGTGAATTTAATTCTTCTGCTGCTGCTAAAACTGCCTGTACCATTTCCATATTTTCTACATTAAATGCACCTACGGCATATCCGCCTTCTTGTGCTTTTAACAGTAATTCTTTTGATGTTACTAACATAACCTTGTCCTTTCTATGCTAATTTTATGATCTCAACATTCTGAATGATCTCATCTCTGTCTTTTGGATCAAATCTTCCTGTATGTGGAGATAATGCATTTGCTGATGCTACGGAAACCGCATATTTTAATGCTTCTTCTGGTTCCATCTTCTTCTCCAGAGCTACCGCAAATGCTCCTACCATGGAATCTCCACATCCAACTGTATTGGCAACTTCGATCTTTGGTGGTTTCCCCTGATAAATACCTTTTTCGCAAACTAACAATGCTCCATCTCCACCAAGTGAGATAACGACATAAGGAATTTTCTTTTCTTCGTAAATTCTTTTTGCGTATGTAATGACTTCGTCTTTACTTTGAATCTTTGTATGGAATAATAATTCAATCTCATCTTCGTTTGGTTTTACCATTGTCGGCTGGCTTTCCAATCCTTTTTCAAGGTATTCACCGCTTGTATCTAAAATGACCTGTTTGCCCTGGTCTTTGATCACTTTGATCAGTTTCTGGTAAATATCTTTGCCCATGTCTTTTGGAGCACTTCCAGAGATTGTTACAACGTCACTGTCTTTTATGATTTCTGGGAATTTGTTTAGGAAGTCTGCTTCTTCTTCTTTTGTGACATTGCATCCGCCCTCTAAATATTCTGTTGATCCGTATCCTGGATCTAAGATATTGATACAGCTTCTTGTCTCTCCCTGGATATGCCCAAATTCATGGTCAATCCCGTCTGCATCGAGAAGTGATTCCAGATATTGTCCATTAAATCCGCCGACCAGACCGGTTGCCTTTGAATCAACGCCACAGAGTTTGATAACTCTTGCGACATTTAAGCCCTTTCCTCCGGCACTGTTATCTGTTTTTGCGACACGCATAACAGTCCCATTTTCAATTTTTTCTGTCATATGATAAGCTTTGTCAATGGATGCATTTAATGTTACTGTTGTGATCATATCATTTCCTCCAATGCTCTGAATTAAAGACTCTTAAAGAATTTGACACCTGCTGCTGCATCTGCTACCAGACCATCAATATTTGTACCATCTTTGATCTCTCTCCATAAAGAAACACTCTTTGCACTAGATGAACTTTCCAGTACGAATGGTTCCATAACAAATGGTCCATCATAACCGATATCTTTGATCGTTGCTGCGATTGCTTCCCAATCGATATTTGTCTTCTTTTCACCATTTGGAATCTTTCGGTTTGCTTCTCCGATATGGATATATCCTAAATATCCTTTATCAGAAGCTGCTCTGATCGCATCTGGGATATAGTCTTCTTCAATATTCATATGGAATGTATCTAACAGCAGTTTGCAGTATGGATTGTTGATCTCTTCGCAGATCGCGATTCCTTCTTCTGCTGTATTTGCGATATACTGTTCGAAACGGTTTACAATCTCAAGACAGATCACAACACCTACTTCTTCGGCATGTTTTGCAACTTCTTTTAAACCTCTGACTGCATTGGTTCTGCGTTCTTTTTTCATTGCGATCGCATCATCGTCTGCTCCTGGACGTGTATTCCATAATCCATAAGGGATTCCGGAGAACAGTTTTGCTCCCATTTCTTTGCTTAAATCTAACATATGGCATAAATGTTTGATTCCTGCTTTGTGAGATTCTTCGTCAGAACTTGATACATCTCTTTCTGGTCTTAAACCAGTTCCATTGATCGTAATAGAAAGCCCTGCATCTTCGATTTCTTTTCTAAGTGCTGCCCTTCCTTCTGTTGTTAATGGAACAAAATCTCCTGCTTTTAATTCGATCGTATCCATATTAGCCTTTTTTGTCAGCTCGATAATCTGATGAATATCTAATGCTGGTGTTGTTCCACTCCAATATGCTGTCTGTAATCCTACATTATTCTGCATTTTGTTCTCCTTCTTTCTGTCTGTTAATACCTAATACTAATACTTATCAATACCTGAATCTGTTAATATCTATTCTAAACTTGCATGGCGTTTTGCCATATCTTCGTTGCTTCCTTCTTTTTCCTCACTCATCTCAAGGATGATCGTGTCAAATACCATTAAAAGCATCTGTTCAAACAGGCTTCCAAGTGGCTGTACGCTGACCTTGGATGTCGCAAATTTGGTGGCTGCTTCAATCTCGATATCTGGTGTGTGAATCTTTCCAAGTGTTGATTCTGGTGCAGAAGATATCACGATCAAGTCAACTCCCTGTTTCACTGCTGACTCAGCTGTCATGCATACACTTCCTGTCTCTCCTGAAGCAGAAGCCACGATCAGGAGGTCACCCTCCTGAACAGATGGCGTTGTTGTCTCGCCGACAACATAGGAATTTAATCCGATCTGCATCAAGCGCATTGCAAATGCTTTTAACATTAATCCTGAACGTCCTGTCCCATAGACGAAAATACGTTTATGTTCTTTGATCTTCTTGATCACTTCCTGAAGTTTCTCAGGAGCGATCGTTTTTGAAGATCTGTCTAATTCTTCGATGATCGTATTCATTCTCATAACGTATTTCCTCCTATCTGTCTTCTTCTGGATACAATAAGACTTTTCCATATCCTTTCGGATTAGCAATGATCTTCTTAAACATTTCTGGGCCTTCGCTTAAGTTTACCTGATGTGTTACCATACCGAGGACGTCAACTTTACCTGAACCGATGTATTCTACTGCATTTGTCCATTCTTTTCCTGGATATGGAGCAGAGATCGTACACCATGAACCGATGACATGTAATTCATTTCTCATGATACGTTCAAAGTAAAATCTAGGGATTGGTACGTCTGCATATGGAATTCCCATGTAGACAACCTCTCCTCCTTTATGAGGTAAACCTAAAACTCTGGCTGCTGTAAATGGATTTCCTGCGGATTCGATCGCAAGGTCAACTCCATTTCCATATTTACGAATTTCATCATGGAAGTCGATATCTGTTGAATTGATCAGAACGTCAGCTCCAAATTCTTTTGCTAACTGTAACTGTGCATCGTCAATATCAATTGCAAATACTCTCTTTGCTCCGAAAGCTTTCGCCCATGCGATTGCCATCAGACCGATATTTCCACATCCGACAACAGCTACTTCGTATCCCATTTTGATACTTGTCTGATACAGACCATGAATCGCAACAGTCGCTGGTTCTACTAAAGCACCCTGTTCGTAACTCATGCTGTCTGCCATTTTTACAAAGTTGATTTCTGGGAGTTTGATGTATTCTGCGTAAGCTCCTGGTACATAAGCTCCAATTGTGTTTAAGTTTTCGCATCTGGATGGATGACCACTCTTACAGTATTCACATTCGTGGCATACCATGTTTGGGCATCCTACGACACGGTCTCCCGGTTTTAAATTCTTAACACCTTCTCCGACTTCAACAACCTCACCGCAAAATTCATGTCCCCATACATTTCCTGGTACATATGGTCCAAGGTTTCTGTATCTTGCAATATCGGAACCACAGATTCCGACTGCTTTTACCTTTACGATGACATCATCTGGTTTCTCGATGACTGGGTCGGGTGCATCTTCATATCTTAAATCCTGTACGTCATAAAATCTTAATGCTTTCATTGTTATTTCTCCTTATTTTAATGCTTCTCTCAGTGTTTTGATCTTCTCGGCAATATCGCCTTTGAATACATATCCTCCTGATACAAAAACATTAACTCCTGCTTCTTTACATTTTGCAATGTTTGTGTTGTCAATTCCTCCGTCAACTTCCAGATCGATATCTCGATCTCCGATCAGGTCACGAACGTTTTTGATCTTTGTAAGCAGTTCTTCATGGAATCCCGGTCCTGCTTCTCCAGGATTGATCGTCATTAAAAGGATCATATCGATTTTATCCAGCACATATTTTAATGTATCTTCATTGGTTGCCGGACTTAAAACTACTCCTGCTTTCACACCACGGCTTTTGATCTTTTCAATACAGCTGTAAAGTCTTGTTGTTGATTCCTGATGAATTGTAATGATATCTGCTCCGGCATCAATGATCGTATCCAGCTTTCTTTCCGGCTTTTCAATCATCAAATGTACATCCAGAGGAATTGTTGTGAGTTCTTTTAACATTTTGATATGATCTGGACCAAATGCCATTTTCTCTACAAAATGTCCATCCATCACATCAACATGTAATAATTCGACATTATTTTCTTCTAATATTTTCAATTGTTGACTTAAATTTCCAATACCGGCGCCAAAAACTGATGGTGCTAGCTTCATAGTACGCATATAGCTTACCTCTTTTCTTCCCACTCTTCACTTTGTAATCTATCAGTTATATGTTATTATATGGATTTTTGACTGCTATGCTTCGCTGTCGATTAAGATCTTTCCTTTAACTGCTCCTCTTGTCTTGAACATTTCAAAACCTTCTGCAATTCTGGAAAGTGGTAATTTCTTGAAGATCAAGGCTTCCTCGCCTTTTAACTGACCTGTTGCGAAATAGTGTGCGACGCAATCCCATTCATGTCCTGGGAATGGTGCTGAATAAGATAACCATGATCCTGTCATTGTGAATTCTTTACGGTTCATGTTCTCCCATTCTTCTACTGTGAATGTTAACTCTTTGGTTGGTTTTCCAATATAGCAGATACCTGCTTTGTTTGCGGCAAGTTCATATGCCATTTTCATTGTGATGGTGCTTCCTGCTGTCTCGTAAATATAGTCAAATCCTTTTCCATCTGTCATTGCCATTGCTTTTTCCATGAAGCCTTCTTCTAATGTGTTGACTCCATCATAAGCTCCCATTTCTTTTGCAAGCTTGATTCGATCATCGTCGATGTCAAATACAACGGTCTTGGCAGCTCCATAAATGTTTGCCCACTGCATAACGAGTAATCCGATCGTTCCTCCACCAAGGATCGCTACCGTCTTACCACCTTCATATGGCAGGCACTCAAGTCCATGTAATGCAACTGCTGCCGGCTCGAATAATGCTCCCTGTTCGAATGACACACTGTCATCAAATGGAACCGCATTCTGTTCTGGAACACAAATGTATTCTGCAAAACTTCCTGGCTGTCTTGTTCCGATAAAACTGTAATGTTTACATAATGCATAATCACCTTTCATGCAGTCTTCACATTTCATGCAAGGAACAAGGGGAGCGCCAGCTACACGCTGGCCTTTCTTTACCTTTGTAACTCCTTCTCCCACTTCTTCCACAACTCCGGAAAACTCATGACCAAGGATGATTGGATAAAAATGTGCACCATCTCCATTTACTCGTGGAACGTCTGATCCACAAATTCCTGAATATTTTACTTTAACAAGTACTTCTCCTGCTTTCGGTACTGGAGTCTCTACTTCTTCGTATCTGATATCTTCTCTAGCATGTAAAACTCCTGCTTTCATCTTATAACACCTTGTCCTTTCTTAAACTTTTCCTGTTCTTATTCTTCTGCGAGTTTCTGAAGTAAATCTGCAACTTTCTTTCTTGTAGCATCTTTACCGATTCCGGATACAAGACCGAACACGCTTAAGTGTGGTTTTTCCAATGGGTTACGATAGTTTGCTGTTGTAAATACTACGTCAACGTCTTTTTGTTTCATTGGAACTTCAGAGATCGTACCTTTCATCAGACGGATTTTTACTCCTGCTTCTTTTGCGATGTCTTTGATTTCTTCCTGTGCGATTGTTGATGTTGCTACACCACTTCCACAAGCTACTAATACTTTAACTTCTTTTGCCATGATACTTATCTCCTTTTCTATCCTAATTGCTCAGTTAAATATGCTACTGTTTCTTCGTTTGAAAGTTCTTTACACTTTAACAGTACTTCTTTGTTATTTAAGAATTCCATCATTCTCTGAAGTACCTGTAAATGTTCGTTGGGATCTTTGATCGCCAGATTGAAGATCAGATCAGTTTCAACTTGTTCAGTGTCATCATCTAATCTTCGAAATACCACAGGGGATTCTAATTTTAACAGACAAATCGCGTTCTCTTTAATTCCTTCTACTTTCGCATGTGGAATTGCTGTTGGGATTTCTGTTGGAAGTCCTGTTGGATAATCTTTTTCACGCTCTACACAAGCTTTTCCAAAATCTTCTCCTACGATTCCCGCTTTATGCAGAGCTTCTCCACACAGCGTGATCGCTTCTTCACTACTATTTGCTGTCCCCTGTATCACCAAATATTTTGTTGCCATTTTAGTTTCTCCTCTTATATCAAGTCTATCTATTATCCGATCATCATCATGATTCTATGGATGAATGATACGATTAAGTTACCTGGGTTCCATCCAAAGTGGGATGCTGTTACTGTACCTGCAAAGTGTACGTTTGTTACGGACATCATCTGTGTTGCTTCTGGAATAAACATGTTAGCAAAGAACAGAGTTAAGTACATCATAAGTGTCATACCGATTAATGATCTTACAAGGTTTCCTTTACTGCTTAACACTACCATTGGTGTCATGTAGCATACTTCTGCCAGTAAGCTTAATGGGAAGAATCTCATTCCTGGTACAAGGAATACTAATAATACTGTAACTGGGATCATGATAGCTGTACATGTGATACATGCTGGATCTCCAAGTCCAAGTGCGATATCCATTCCGATGTAGATGTCTGCATCTTCACCAACTTTTCTATGTGCGTATTCGCTTGCTGCCTGTCCTAATGGAGATAAACCTTCCATCATGATTGATACCATTCTTGGGATTAATACCATTGCTGCTGCAACTCCCATAGCCATTGTTACGATATCAGCTGGGCTCTGTTTTGTGATAACTCCTAAGAATACACCGGCGAAAATACCGATTACGGCTGGGTCACCGAAGATTCCTAATTTCTCACCGATCTTTGTCATGTCTACGTCTACTTTGTTAAGACCAGGAATTACATCGATGATCTTATTTAACAGGTAGCAGATTGGGTAAGCCCATGCTACGAAGCAAAGACATGTACATGTTGTTCCTTCAAGTCCGAAGAATTCCTGCCATGGTTTTGCAATCCACTGTCCGAAGAATAAAACTGCCATACCACAAGCAAATGCTACGATGAATCCGATAACTGCATTCTTTGTTAACGCATATGCTAAAGCACCTGGTACTAAGAAATGCATGAAGTTCCAAATATCTACGTTTAATACTTTTGTTACTTTTAATCTAACCAAGATCAAGTTTGCGATGATGATTGCTGGAATTACTAGTACTGCAAATGGTGTTGTCCAAGATGCTGCTCCTAATGCTGCAAATCCAATCTCCAATGTGTCGTAACCAGATTCAAGATCTTTGTAATACTGCATGGCTGGTGTTACTGATGTGATCAGTAAGTTAACCGCTAATACTAATCCCTGGAAACCGATACCTACTAACAGACCAGCTTTGATTGCTCTACCGATCTTCATTCCAAAGAAAATACCTAAGATCGCGATGACGAATGGTAATAATGTACTCGCCCCCATGTTAATAAAGCCCTGAAAGAATTTTAATACTACTTCCATTTTTTAACCTCCGTTTTCTTATCCACATTTTTCGTTTGTTCACGAGATTTCTTTGGCCAATTTGTTTATCTCTTGTTTACAATACATATAGTACCATGCACATTAGACAAAAAACAGTGAAAGGTTTTTCTCTTTTTCGGAAATTTTTTATTCTGGTACAATTTATTTCCGAGCCGCAGAAACAAATTAAATCAGTCAAATTCATTTCCTATAACGAGAAATAAAATAGATCAGTCAAATTCATTTCCCATAACGAGAAACAAATTCAACTGATCTATAAATGCTTAACCTACAATGCTGTATTCATATTGTTCAATGATACGGGCCATCTCTTCTCCACTGGAAGCTTCATGTAACTTCTTTCGGTATTCCTCATCTTTGAGCATATTGACAAGATTAAAAAATGCTTTCAAATAACTCCTGTGGTCGATCGCACTTAAACAACAGACAAACTCGATCGGATCAAGTTCTTCTACTCCAAATGGCACCGGATTCTTTAAACGTATCAAATGCATTCCAAGACGGATACTTCCTTCTTCTACTTTCGCATGAGGCATTGCAAATCCTGGTGACAATACGATATATGGTCCGTATTCATTAACGCTTTCGATCATCGCATCAACATAACGGTCTTCTATGTAACCTTGGTCTACCAGCTGGTCTGCAGATCTTCTGATCGCATCTTTCCAATCTGTACATTCTACATCAACTTCAATATCGGATGCCCTCAGCAGATGATGTAAGGATGGAGATATGATATTCGCATCATTTTCCACAGACTGCTTAAAATAATTCCTTACGACTTTGCGCAATTCTTTCATTACGACTCTTGCTTGATCTTTTGGCTCCACCAGTTCGTTGATCACAGGTGTGATCTCTTCAATCAATTCTGCCGCATTTAATTTATCATCTTCTGTTCCATCTGGAATGTTGCGGCTGTTTCTCAATGCATCGATTCGATTTCCTACACGGATATAATCAGAATCATTGAATGCTGCAGAAACTACAACGTATTCCAGTGGGCAGCTCTCAAGCGGCACTGTGGATATGACAAAGTCTGCTGCGTTTGGTTTGATATTGATTGCTTCGTGGGCAGAGATCACATCAACTACCCTGAACTTGAAATGTCGTTTTAATTTCTCTAATAACAAGATGGATGTACCAATTCCTGCATGACAGGCAACAATGACTCTGAAGGATACTTCCTTGTTCTTCTTACGTTCTATCGCCGCACAGACATGGATCGCAATATATTTTACTTCTATCTCTGTAAGCTTTCGTTCCGTGAACTTATAGATAACTGGCATCTGATCGATCACGACATCTAACACATCCTGATTATCTTCCAGAACTTCATCAATGATATCTGCTTCTGGATAATCCTTCGGCGGTGCTGAAAAAATTGATTCCAAATGATTGGATAAATTCTCAAAGAAATCATAATCTACATTCAGGTTGATTCCAAGTTCTGTGGAGATACTAGAAATATACTGTCTGGTGATCATCTGGATGATCATTGTGTTTTTATTAAATGTTCCATTGTTTTTAAATCTGACTTCATCCAGAAATGTACTGAAATTCTTGATATCATCATCACTGATGACAACATCACAATACTGTGAGACATATTTTAAGATGTCCATCGAGAACATGTAATTATCGCTGTTGATCTCTGGCTGCGGTTCCAGAAACTCTCCAAGCTTATTCCTGTTAATGAGAATTCTTAAATACAGCAGGATCTCCCTGAATGAATTATCTGGAAGGAACTTCTTATAGCATCGTTCCTGTTCTGCAATGATCTTCTGAATGATATTGATATCTCCTGACTGCACATGGACATGTTCAGAAATGATATTCTTGTGATTATCATAGGTTCTTAATGTCGGGCGTAATAGTTCAAACAGGAACTTTCTCTTATCACTTTCCAGTCCATCAATGCGAAGTCCTTTGTTCGCATGAGATATGACTTCAAGATTTCCCTGACGTATAAACTTTTTAATCTCTTTTAAATCATTGATCACCGTTGCCCTGCTTACCATCAATCTGTCGGCAATTGATGCCAGCGTAATATAATCTGCCGAATTGACAATGATCGCTGATGCAACTTTTTTTCGTTCTTCTTTGGATAACTTGTAATTGTAAAAATTACCTTCCAGTAACAACGATAATGAATCTTTAAAATCTGCCGGGATAGAAACAATTCCTCCTGACTTGATATCAATTATCCCTCTCTTATTCTTCTCAAGGATTTCATTAATCTCTTTCATATCATTGCGGATCGTCTTTTGTGATACCTGAAAATATTCCGCAAATCCTGAAACTGTGATCTCATCTTTTTCCTTACTTAACAACTGTACAATCTTTGTACTACGCTGATTCATCTTTGCGTGCCTCCTGTCATAATCTGTCATGTCAAAAGTTTATGATATGTAGTTTATATGACTTTTATTTTTTTTGCAAGTACAAATTTATAGAAACTTTTTATTATAGCCTAGTACAAAATCAAAAAATTTTTGTGCATTTTTACTCAATTGTCTGTCTTTTCTCATCGCAAGACACGTTGCTCGCTTTAGTGTCATTTCCGGCATTTCAAGGATTTTTAAGCCTTTCATCATCGGTGTTCCGTTCTGCGCGATAAACGCCCAGCCCAACCCACACGCTACGAAATTCTGAATTTCCTCGGACGAAGTACGGTAATGAATATCCGGTGTGATCTCCTGCTCTTTAAAAAATTCATTGATCTCCCGGTCCATCGCAGAGCCTTCCGTATAAGAAATTCCCGGCTCTCTCATAAGATCCTCCGGATGCAGCTGTTTCATCCTGCCCAGTGGATCTTTTTGATTCACAACAAGTTTGATCGGATATTCCATCAGCGTGATCATTTTAATATCAGGATCTTCTTTTTCTCCAATCGAACAAAATCCAAAATCTATCTTATCTTCTTTCAGGTCCTTTAAAATAACCGATGTAGCTGCGGCATAAGATTCGATATTGATCTTCTTGTCTTTATTTGTTTTGAAAAACTCTCTTAAAAGATTTGGAATATAGTTTGGCGGCATTGGTCTTGTGTATGCAAACCGGATATTCCCTGTATACCTCTGATAAATATGTTCCTTCGTCTGCTCTGCCCTCTTTGAAGCCTCCACGACTTCTTTGGCATACGGAAGGAATTCTCTTCCTTCCTTGGTGAGAAATAAAACTCTTCCCTTTTTCTCAAATAATAAAAAGCCGAGTTCTTCTTCTAATTTGCGGATTGCCTGTGTAAGACTCGGCTGTGCGATCAAAAGTTCCTTCGCTGTCTGTGTCAAATGACCATTTTCTGCGACTTTCACAAAATAATTTAATTGTGCTAATGTCATATGCCCTCCTAATTCATAGGTAAAACCTTTGTTTTCTTATCATAATACATATTTTACATTATGTTTCTACAATTGTACAATACAAATATCAGCTGATCCTTAAATGATTTATCAATGTCTCAAATTAATTAGTCAATACCTGAAATTAATATATCAATACCTCAAAGGAGTTTTAAAATGTCAGATAGAAACAGTGAATTAAAAAAAGAAGTTTTATATTATGCAAAACTTATGGACGAAAAAGGCATGGTCAACACACTGGAAGGAAATCTTTCCATCCTTGACCGTGAAACAGGAAAGATGTACATCACACCTTCTGGAACAAGAAAACGTTTCCTTAATGAAGATAAGATTGCTGTTGTAAATACCGAAAATAGCGAACAGATCGAGGGAACTGTCAAAAGATCAAGTGAGATCTTATTGCATGAAGCTGCTTTAAAAGCCCGCCCTGACTGCAACGCAGCTGCCCATATCCATGCACCTTATTTAACTGCTTATGCTTATTGTGGAAAAGATATCAAATTAAAATGTTCTACTACATTTTCACTCGTATTTGAAGAAATCCCATGTCTTCCTTACGGAATGCCTGGAACCATTCATATCGCAGATGGAATCGAAGACGCGATCAAAGACCATGATCTGATCCTGCTCGGAAACCATGGATGCATCGCCGTCGGAAAAACTTTGGAAGATGCCGTTAAGATCATCGAAGCCGCGGAAGAAGTTTTAAGAATCTATCATTTGACAAAAGAAATCGGACCTGTACATAACATTTCTGATGATGATCTGGAAGCTTTATATGAGAATCATCCAGGAAGCCGCAGAAACCGTTATGGAAAGTAAAAAGGAGGAAGAAAATTATGCAAGCAGCTTTAATGTATGGCCCAAATGATATCAGAGTTGAAGAAATTGACAGACCAGAATGTCCGGAAGGTGGATTTGTCCTGAAAGTCATGGCTGTCGGTCTGTGTGGATCTGATATCCGTAACCTGACAACTGACTCTAAATCTGGTAAATATCCTCACATTTATGGTCATGAGATCACTGGTATCGTTGATGAAGTTTCTCCTTCCTGCACAGAATATAAAATCGGCGACCGTCTTTATATTTATCCCGCCGATCACTGTATGCAGTGCGAACCATGCAGAACCGGTCATAGTGAAATGTGCGAGAATCTCGGAAATAATTTAGATCGTCCAGGTGGATTTGCGCAATATTACACCGTCCTCCCAAGACAGATCGCCCGTGACGTTATCTACAGAATTCCTGACGGCATCAGCTATGACCGCGCTTCTCTTGGAGAGCCTTTATCTTCTGTCTATGCATGTCAGGAAAATATCGATGTCGGCTTCGGAGACACGATCGTTATCATCGGCGCCGGACCAATCGGATGCTTCCACGCAAAACTTGCAAAACTGCGCGGTGCTAAAAAAGTTATTATGATCGAAATTAACTATAAACGTCTGGAAACTGCAAAACAGTTTGGCGTTGATCACACGATCAACAGCTTAAATGAAGATCCAATCGAAGCGGTAAGAAAACTTACAAACGGCAAAGGAGCCGATAAAGTCATCTCCGCCAACCCATCCACGCAGGCACAGGCACAGGCTATCTTCATGGCAAAGAGAACTGGTATCGTTGTCTTCTTCGGCGGTGTCGCAAAAGGTGCCTTGACAGAGCTTGATACAAACTATATCCATTACAACGGTCTTTGGATTTATGGACATTATGGTTCTAACAGCATGCAAGTGCAGAAATCATTTGAACTTGCCATCTCTGATGAATTTGAGGCTGAGAAGTTTATTACTCATGTGCTGCCACTTAGTAAGATTAATGAGGGAATTGCACTTACTAAATCTGGGGAGGCTATTAAGGTTGTGCTGCATCCTAATGAATTTTGATTTTTGTGGGTGAGGTGGCCAACTGAAGTCTTTCTGTATATGATAAAAAATAAATAATAACATAGAGGATCCAGAACCATTGAAATTTTGCCGGCGTTTTGAACGGTTCGCAGCGAACTTGGTCGGTTGTTTGAGCGTCAAAAACTACCGGTTTCAGTACCTTTGAACGCGAGTTACCGAAGGAAAGTTCGCGTATCAGCGACCGTTCAAAACGGCGAGCAAAATTTCTGGTCTGGATCCTCTATGTTATTATTTCGTTTTTCTCATATACAATTACACGACTACTTTCAAATTACAATTGAAACCTCATCACCCCATCCGTCTGCAGTTCCGCCTGATCTGATAAATAAAATTCCAACGTCAAAACATCCTTCTCGCTCAGTTCCAACATCTTAACCTTATATTTCACCATCTCACTGATCGATAAGCTTCCATCTTCTTCCCGGTAAATCGTTGTCAGAATGCCTGTTGTTTTTCCTTGGCGGCTTTCGAGTTTGATCCTTGCGAAGCCTCCGGAAGTGTTTTGCTGGAGAAGGGTTACGTCTGCTGTTTTTCCTGCTTTTGCTTGTTTGTAAAACGTTTTCAGCTTATCACCATGGCTTGTCTTGGAAGGTTTAAATTTAACTGGTGCATTTTTTGTGCCGTGGCTTTCCTGGTCGACCTGGGCGGTTGGATAGCCTTTCTTTGTTAAAATCTGATATAGATTTTCAAGATCTTTTTTTGTCACTTTATTTTTGTCGATCTTTATGTTCTGGCAGATTGTTGAGATTTGTTTGACTTCTTTTTGTGCCTGTGTTTTTTCTTGTTCTGATATCTTTAACGGCTCCCATTTTTTGGTTTCTTTTGTCTGGTTTTTTGTTTCTTTTGCCTTTGTTGTTCCACAGGCTGTCAATGTAATCATACTGAAGACCAGGAGTGTTCCTGCAAGCAGTTTACTGCAGATATTCTTGTAAGATTTTCTTCGTTTTGTTGACGACATATCCACTTCCTCCTCGTTTTTTCACATCTTCTGTCATGGATATCAGCTCTAGGGCGTCTTTCTTATTTGTCTTTGGCATGATGGTTACAAACCAGCCAAGCTCTGTTCCCTTTGTATCTGTCTGTGTCTGTTTGATCTCTGCTGTTCCAGTTTTGCCACGAAGCTGGATTCCTTCTATATTAGCTGCATGTCCTGTTCCATTTGGATTGTTGATTACTTGACGCATTGCTGTATTTACAGTGTTTACTGCATCTTTTGAGAATACATTTTCTTTTAATATCTGTTTTTTATTTTGTTTTTCGCGGATCAGATATGGTTTTATCATGTTTCCATCATTTGAAAATGCTGTGTAGATTGCAGCCATATGGACTGGATTTACCATCATTTTTCCTTGGCCGTATCCGCTGTCTGCCAGCTGAATCTCTGATGTGAATCCGTCGCTTCCATAAGATGATGCTGTCAGACCAAATGTAAAGTCCATCGTTTTACCGAATCCAAGATTGTCAAACTGGTCTTTTAGTGTATCTTTTCCGATCTTTAATGCTGCTTTTGCAAAATAAATATTATCTGAGTAGATTAGTGCATTTTGTAAATTATGATCTTTATAATCATGTAATGTCGTCACATAATATCCACCCCAGCTTTTGTCTTTCTGCCAGCGTTTTCCACTGCTGCCAAAGTCTTCACTTGCGGTGAATTTCTTCTGGCTTAATCCGATGGCTGCTATGATCGGTTTCATGGATGAACCTGGTACAAACGTTCCTTTGAAACGATTCTGCATTGGGTGTCTTTCGTCATTGTTGATCTTGTCCCATTTTTCCTGTGTCATTCCTAAAATAAATGCCTGTGCATCATAGGATGGTGTGCTTACCAGTGCTTTTACGGCTCCTGTTGACGGATTGATCGCCGTATGCACACTTTTGTCATTCTTATATTGTTCATAAATACTTTTTTGCAGACTGCTGTCGATCGTTGTTTTTAAATTCTTTCCGTTTGTCTGTGCTTTTACTGCAAGTTCCTGTTTCTTTTGCCCATTGGAATCTTCGATGTAGATTTCAAGGCCGTCCTTTCCGCTGAGCCGCTTGTCGTAAAGTTTTTCAAGACCTGCTTTTCCTTCTCCATTTTGCATATAGCCCACCAGATGTGCTGCTGCCTCTCCTAATGGATAGATTCTTCCTGTTTCTGTTGATACGATAATTCCTTTGACATCTAATAAATCAGCTGAATACTCTTTTAACTTTGTCAATGGCACAAAGGAATCTTCGGTAACCCATTTTTGTTCCAGTCTTTTTTCAATTTCTTCTTTGGAAATTCCTAATTTCTTTGAAGCAAGTTTCACTGAATTCTGATCCATCTTCCCTGGAACAAATCCTACCGAATAAATCTTTCCCTGTACTGCGAGTGCTTTTCCACTGGCATCCTTGATCGTTCCTCGTTTTGCATGCAGCGTTTTGACTCTCACCTTATCTTCTGCTCCAAGTTGTGGAAAGATCACGGAATCATCCCATTCCATGCGGTATCTTCTGTTCTCCTTCACAAACACAGTTGTATTATTATAAGTGACAACCCCGGCACTTGTTCTCATTTTTACATGATAAGTGACCGTAGTTTCCCTCTTCTTGGACGTTACGATTGCATCGAGTGTCTTTAATCCGATGCCTTTATATATATTTTTGTTTCTTTTGATAAACTCTTTTTTTGTAATTCCTTTTTGACTATCCTCATCGAGAAGAGCATACATCTTTTCATACTCTCCATCTTCTGCATATGACATATATTTTAACAGGGTTTCCCCTGGATTCATTGCGATGTTATTTTTATAAAATAATACAGCCCCGGCTGCTGCAACTATAAGTGCTGCCCCGATCGCTGCCTTTTTTACTATATTCTTTCCTTCCATTTGATACCTCTTTCTTATTCCTGCCCTATTATTGTCTCTTAAATTGTCGTATTCTAGATTGTCCCTTAATTCTTAAAATCATCAAACCTGTTTTTCCAGAAATAAATCTTCCCTTCTGTTTTCAAATACAGGATTTTCTTTCCTCACTGCTTTGATCTGTTCCACATCTATGGATGCATATAGTATCTGTTCTTTCTCTTCCCCTAAATATAATCTGCTTCCATCTGGTCCAAAGCCTGTGCTTCGTCCCATATAATGCTGTTCACTATAGTGGCAGCATCCAAGCACGTACATCTCGTTCTCAATTGCTCTCGCACGAAGGAGGGTTTCCCACTGCATAAATTTGCCTTCTCCTTTGACCCATGCGGAAGGGTAGATCATAATCTGTGCTCCTGCCAAGGCTTCATATCTCGCCAGTTCCGGAAATCGCAGATCATAGCATATTCCTAGTCCGATCCTGCCTACCGGAGTCATAACCGGTTCAAATAACTTTGGTCCTTTTAATGTATCTCTTGATTCCTGCCATTTGTATGCATTAAACAAATGTGTCTTTCTATAAGAAGAAACAACCTTTCCTTTTTCATCGAGAACTACCATCGTATTATAACTTTTTGTTTTGTCCACTGTTTCTTCATTCATTCCAAAAATAATCCACATCTTAGACTGCTGTGCCAGTTTTTTCATCTCTTTCATGAAATCACCCAGCATAGTCTGTGATTTTTCTACATATTTATGATCCACATCTGGATAATAATTCATAAAATACTCTGGAAAGACGATCACCTGTGCCTTTTCTTCTTCTGCCTTCTTTACAAATTGTTTTGCTTTCTGTATATTATCTCTCCAATTTTCTGAAGATGTTGTCTGTGCAATTGCAATTTTACTCATGTCATCGGTCCCCTTTCCAGTCTTTAGGATACCATATTTCTTGCTTTTTTTGTACTTCTAATCACTTTGTTTAAATTCCTTTAAAATTTTTATAAAAAAAATTTAAAAAAAATGAAAATAATGCTTGCATTTCTTAAAACATTCGTATATAATAAATCTTGCGTTAAGGAAGCGCAGTAAAAAAACTTCATAAAATATGCGTGATTAGCTCAGTTGGTAGAGCACCTGACTCTTAATCAGGGTGTCGAGGGTTCGAACCCCTCATCGCGTACTAAAGCACTGTTTTTGGTTGATATGAGAGCCGGGGATGGTGTTTTTTCGTTATATAAATCTTTTCTTGTAACAAGTCCATGAAACGTCTATAATAAATAATATTACCTGATAAACACAATGCATAAGGAGTATCTAATGGCAAGTAATCACAAATTTGAATCAAATAAAAAATATTTTACGATTTCCATTTATACGACCGTTGTCATTCTGATCGGATGTATCATCTTCCGTTTTATCACACAATGGTCTACAACAAGCAAATTCATTTCCCAGCTGTGGGGAATCTTATTTCCATTCTTTATGGGATTTCTGATCGCTTATATCCTAAACCCGGTTGTTTCATTCTTTCAGAGAAATGTATCTGCAAAAATTTTAAAAAACAAACCTGATAAACAGCGTGGACTTGCTATTTTGATCAGTTATCTTGTTATGGTTGGCTGTATCATCATCTGTCTTCGATTTATCATCCCACAGTTATATGACAGTGTCCGTGAATTATCTTTAATGATTCCTGATATTTATAAATCAATCAATTCCATATTCGAACATTACCGTGAAAATGGTACTGATATGCTGCCGGGACAGATTGCTGATATGATTGAAACAAAAACTTTACCAAAACTCTTTGAGCTTACAAATAACCTGCTGGCAAATATTGTTCCTATGCTTTATGAAGCTTCCATGTCATTTGCCAAAGGATTATTTAATGTATTTATTGCATTTATCGTTTCTATTTATATGACGATTGATAAATTTATTTTAAAAGATGCTGGCAAACGAGTTGTCCTTGCTATCTTTAATGAAAACTTCTCTTATCGTGTACTTCGTACTTTAAAAGATTGCCATAATATTTTTTCCAGCTTTATCATTGGGAAATCTATCGACTCTCTGATCATTGGTTTGCTTGCTTTTGTTGCTATGACGATCTTAAAGCTTCCATACACGGTATTGATTAGTGTTATTATTGGAATCACAAATATGATCCCTTACTTTGGTCCGATCATCGGTGCCGTTCCCGGGGCCTTTATCTTATTGATCGTAAGTCCGATGAAATGCCTGATCTTTGTGATCATGGTGTTTATTCTTCAACAGTTTGACGGTCTGATCCTTGGACCTAAGATTCTCGGAGATTCTACTGGTGTCCGTCCACTGCTGATCTTATTCTCTATCACTGTCGGAGGTGCTTACTTTGGTCCACTTGGAATGTTCCTTGGGGTTCCATTCTTTGCTACAATTCAGTTTTTGATCGGAAACTGGGTAGATTATCGATTGTATAAGAAGAATATTAAGTTAGAAAAAGAAAATTAAAAAAGAGGATTGACTCATCTGATTTTTTGAGTCAATCCTCTTTTTTGTTACTGATTTGCTATCTGTTCTGCCAGATCATTTAAATATACCCAGCGGTCCATTTTCTCATCTAATTGGGCCTGTGCAGCCTCTTTTTGCTCCGTAAGTTCTGCTAACTTTCCAGAATTCGTTGCATTCTCCATGATCTCTTCGTCTAACTGTTCTAACTTTTCTTCCAGTTTGGCGATATCATCATCGATCGTTTCAAATTCTTTTTGTTCTTTGTATGTAAACTTAAGCTTCTTCTGATGTTCTTTCTGAAATTTCTTTCCGCTGTTTTCTTTTTTCGCTGACTTGCTTTTCTCTGGTTTCACAACAGGTTTTACTCTCTCAAGATAATCTGTATATCCGCCTTCGTACTGTTTTAAATGTCCGCCTTCTTCAAATGCGAAGATACGGTTTACAATACGATCAAGGAAATAACGGTCATGGGATACTGTGATCACGATTCCTGCAAATGTATCCAGATAATCTTCTAAGATCGTTAATGTCTGGATATCAAGGTCGTTCGTCGGCTCATCGAGGATCAGAACGTTTGGTGCTTCCATCAGTACTTTTAATAAATAGAGACGTCTCTGTTCTCCACCTGAAAGCTTATCAAGCGGTGTGTACTGAAGTTCTGGCGGAAACAGGAAGCGGTCTAACATCTGGGATGCGCTTGCCTGCCCTTTTGTTGTCTGGATATATTCTGCGACATTTCTGATATAATCAATGACACGGATATCTCCAGTCATATCTTCATTTTCCTGTGCAAAATATCCGATCTTTACGGTATCACCGATCGTGATATTTCCTTCGTCTGGTTCAAGAATTCCCATGATCATCTTCATCAGAGTTGATTTACCACATCCATTTGGTCCGATAAATCCGATCCTGTCATCTCTCAATACGATATAAGAGAAATCATTGATCAGATGTTTGTCACCGAATCCTTTGGAAATGTGTTCTAACTCGATCGTCGTCTTTCCAAGACGGCTGCTGATGGAATCCATCTCAACATTTTGCTGCATGGCTGGACCTTTGGCATTCTTAAGTTCTTCAAAACGTTCGGTTCTGGCTCTCTGTCTCGTTCCTCTCGCTTTGATTCCCTGTTTCATCCATTCCATCTCCACGCGGAGCAGGCTCTGGCGTTTGCGCTCTGTGGCTAATTCCATCTCTTCACGCTGGACTTTTAACTCTACAAATCCTGAATAGTTTGTATCGTATTCATAGAGTTTTCCTTTGTCGATCTCCACGATCTTATTTGTCACGCGGTCTAAAAAATAACGGTCATGTGTTACCATGATCAAAACGCCACGGAAGCCATTTAAGAATTCTTCCAGCCATAAGACCATATCATTGTCTAAGTGGTTAGTCGGCTCGTCAAGGATCAGAACTTCTGTTGGATCTACCAAAGTTCTTGCGAGCGCCACTCTCTTCTTCTGGCCTCCGGATAAATGATCGCATCCTTTGTCAAAATCATAGATTCCAAGCTTTGTAAGGATTGTCTTTGCTTCGCTCTCTGTCTTCCAGTCCTGATGTTCTTTTCCATCCATCACATATTCCAGAATGCTTTGTTTCTTCGGAAATTCAGGATTCTGTGGAAGATAGGATACTCGGATTCCATTTCCACAGATGATCTGTCCTTTGTCCGGCTCGTTGATCTTGGCAATGATCTTTAACAGGGTTGTCTTTCCAGTTCCATTGACCCCGATCACACCAATCTTATCGCCGCTGTGAATTCCAAGAGATACGTCATCAAAAATGACTTTCTCTCCATAAATTTTGCTGATATGTTCAATATTTAATATATTCATCTTACTACTTTGCCTGATTGATCGCTTCGACTAATTCTTCTTTAGATACTGCACCGATCAGTTTTGCTTTCACCTCTCCATCTTTGATCACTAAAAATGTTGGAACAGACATGATCTTATACTGTGCCACGATATCTGCATTCTGGTCGATATCAAGTTTTCCAACTTTTACTGATCCTTCATATTCTTCAGCAAGCTGTGCTACGACTGGAGCCATCATCTTGCAAGGTCCACACCATGTTGCAAACATGTCAACTAGTACTGGCACATCACTTTTTAATACTTCTTCTTCAAAATTATCACTTGTAAATGTATATTCCATAATCATTCACCTATCCTTTGCTGTTTAAACATCGTTTTGCTTCGTCTAATGATTGAAAAAAATTGCAAACCCATTTGTTAATGCATGGATGCAAGTATAGAAACAACTGGATCTTGCATCGAAACTTTCCTTGTTTCATGATTATATTACCACTTTTTGTTTATTTTATGCAATCCTTTTACTTTGCATGACGATATGCTACAAGACGGCAGATTGGATTTCCTTTGGCTGAAAATTTCTCCTCGTATTCTGTCATGACATTTCCTTCATTATATTCACTGTGGTGAAGGTCATATGTGTGATTTTCAAGGATCCATCCTGCTTCTTCTACCTGTTCTAAGGAGAAATCAAATAAGTCTTTGTTGTCTGTCTTAAACATGACTCTTCCCTCTGGTGTCAGGATGTTATTGTATCGTTCTAAAAATCTTGTGGATGTCAGTCTTCTCTTTGCGTGGCGGTCTTTTGGCCATGGATCGGAGAAGTTTAAATAGATTCTGTCTACTTCGTCTTTGTCAAAGACTTCTTCGATATTCTCTGCATCCATACGGATCAGGCGAAGATTGTCCTGTTCAAAGTCTTCTAATTTCTCAACGGCTCTTACTAAAACACTGGAATATTTCTCGATTCCGATGTAATTTACTTCTGGATTTCTTCTTGCCATTTCTATGATAAACTGTCCTTTTCCCATCCCTACTTCGATGTGGATCGGATGGTCATTTTGAAATACTTCGTGCCATTTTCCTTTCATCTGCTCTGGCTGCTGGATGGAAAACTGGTTTTCTATGATCGTCTCTCTCGCTCCTGGTACATTTCTTAAACGCATTTATATTCATCTCCTTTGTCTTTTTTCTCGAATCTTTGTTGATTATATCATAGACGATGGGTATAATAAAGAAAAAGTATACGGCCTTAAGAGGCTTAGGATTTGCACTTCAAGGAGGAAACGCCCATGGAAATCGAAAGAAAATTTATCGTCCACAACTTACCTGATAATCTGGATTCTTATCCACACTCTGAGATTGAACAGGGCTATCTTTGCATGGAACCTGTCATTCGTATCCGCAGGATGAATAAGCAGTATTTCTTAACTTTTAAGAGTAAGGGATTGATGGCTAGAACCGAGCATGAATTTCCACTTGATAAGGCAGCTTATGAACATCTGCTTCCGAAGGTGGATGGAATTTTAATTTCTAAGACTCGTTATAAGATTCCGGATGAACATGGATTTATTATTGAGCTGGATGTCTTTCATGAGGAATATGAAGGACTTGTGATGGCCGAGGTGGAATTTCCTAGTGAGGAAGTTGCTGTGGAGTATGAGGGGCCTGAGTGGTTTGATGATGAAGTTACGTTTGATTCTCGGTATCAGAATAATAATTTGGCGAATAAATAGTAATGGTTTCTTTATATAGTCTTTGACGTATATGAGAACGACAAACAACATAAAGGGTGGTCAAACACGAATTTCATTGACGGATTTTTTACAAAACGCTGATTTGCAAACTTTCCTTGCAAAACTCGCTTCGCTCAAACATTGCACCAAGTTTGCTGCGATTTTGTAAAAAATCCTATGAAATTCTATCGTTTGTCCACCCTTTATGTTGTTTGTCGTTCTCATATACGCTGAAGGGTATTGGTAGAAACTATTAGTTATTCACTATGTTTATCTACATACACTGAAGTCTTTGGCGAATAACTATGTTTTCTCCACTATATTTGACACAAATTTTAAGTTTTCTAGATGGACTCACTTTCATCCATCAATACTCTACATCGTTTTTTATAGCAGGCGATTCCGTAGTTTAATATTGTTTCGTAACCTTCTTCTTCCAGTTTCTGATCGTAATTCTTTTCTTTGATCTGTTTTAGTGCTTTTTCGCATGCTTTATCTAATGTTTTGATATTTTCTGCGTATTTTACTTCTATAACAATTCCTGTTCGGGCTTGTTCTGCTTCGATCATAATATCGCTGTATCCGTCTCCGCTTTCTGTATTGGAGATGATGTACCAGTCTGGATCGTAGCTTAGTAAGCCTAGTAAAACTCCGTGGTAGAAGTTTTCTTTTTTGGTTGTGAAGGTGTCTCGGATACTGATGGTTTTCATTAAATAATTGTTCAATTGCTTCTGTGTTTCCTTCTTCAAATGCCTTGCAGAAATCTTTTAATCGGTTTTCGTCTTTTCTTGTGGTTTCTTTGAACCATTCCTGAATCTGTTCTATGAAAATCTGGCGGATGGATTCGTTTGGGATTATCAGGGAGTACGTTCTTCCTTGTGGCTTTTCTTGTTGTGTGAGATAGCCTGTTGCGAAGAGTACACTCCATAGATTCTCGATCGTGCTGTCTAATTCGTTGTATGTTAGTTCTAATCTGATTTCTTTCTGGATCGCTTTTCCTTCGATCAGTTGCTCGATTTCTCTTCTTGTTTGTTGGTTTGCTTTTTCTATAAATCGTTTTACGATATAATTTCCGCTCGTATTGATCCAGTATGGCTGTGGTGTTGCATCTGGTTCTATTTTTAATGCTCTGCAGTGATTGATCACATCCCATGGACAATAGATGTCTGTGTTTCCGAAACGATAGCCGTCATACCATTTCTTTGTTTGATTGAAAGCTCCTGGTACTTTGTAATATTGTAAAATTTCTTTTACTTCTTTGTCTGTAAATCCAAAGTATTCATCAAAATATTGATCTGTGATGGAAAAAATATTGAAGTTATTTAGTCCTGTAAAGATACTTTCTCTTGCAATTCTTAGACATCCTGTTAATACGGCCATGTATAGATTATCATTTGTTTTTAATGATTGTTCCAGCATGTTTCGGAGTAAGATGATCATTTCATTGTAATAGTTATTTTCGAATGCTTTGTCTAATGGAACATCGTATTCATCGATTAATATGATGACTTTTTTTCCGTAGTATTCTTTTAAAATAGAAGATAAAATCCATAGTGCTGTCATTAATTCTGTATCTTTCATATCATCTGACATCAATGATCTCATCTGTTGTTTTTGTTTTTCGTTCATTTTATCTTCTGACATTCGATCATATAATCGTCTGGCTTCTGCTGCCACAATATATTTCATCATATCTTTTGCATCTTCATGATTTTCCGAATCTTCTTGGTCTTGTGAATAGATTTACTAGTCCGTGTTCATTTAACAGTTGTTTTATCAATCCTGTTTTATCTACATAGTAATAATTTTCTTTGATCATATCTTCGAAGTTTTCGATTCCGATCGGAAGTTTCTTTTGCATGTTGTTTTTCCCTCCTTTCTGCATTTTGTATTTCCTTTTGTTCATATTGTACTATCTGGTTATTTTATATGCAACTCCAAATAATTTATATCTTTATAAAGTAAATGAGAAGACTATATCGTTTGATCAGTCTTCTCATTTCTATTAATTTATCCTTTTAATTTCTTACGAACTAACGCTCTCTTAAGTGCTAATTCAGCCCTCGCAATATCAATATCTGCTTTCTTGCCTTCAAGCCGCTTTCTGGCTCTCTCTTCAGCTTTCTTTGCGCGTTCAATGTCGATATCTTCCGGCCATTCTGCGACTTCTGCTAAGATACTCATGGTTGTTTCGGTAACTTCCACGAATCCTTTTAATAATGCCGCTTTCTTCTTGGTTCCGTCTTCTTCTGTGATCGTTAAAACTCCTGGAGCAATGATCATTGTCATTGGAATGTGTCTTGCATAGATTCCAACTTCTCCTTCGGTTGTATTTAACTCTACAAAAGTGACATCTCCTGTATAAAATGAGCGTTCTGGTGTAATGACTTCTAATTTCATTGTGTTTTCAGCCATAGGATCACCTACTTATTTCTTGCCTGATAGCGTTCTACGACTTCTTCGATGCTTCCTGCATTTAAGAACATTCCTTCTGGAATCTCGTCGTGTTTTCCTTCTAAAATTTCTTTAAATCCCTGAATTGTATCGCTTAATGGCACGTACTGCCCTGGTTTTCCTGTAAACTGTTCGGCTACGAAGAATGGCTGAGATAAGAATCTCTGAATCTTTCTTGCGCGGTCTACGATCAATTTCTCGTCTTCGGAAAGTTCGTCCATACCTAAGATTGCGATGATATCCTGTAATTCTTTGTATCTTTGCAGGATTTCCTGTACGCCTCGGGCTACTTTGTAGTGTTCTTCTCCGACGATCTTTGGATCAAGGATTCTGGATGTGGATTCCAGTGGATCTACCGCTGGGTAGATTCCCATCTCTGTGATCGCACGGGATAATACGGTTGTCGCATCCAGATGGGCGAATGTTGTTGCTGGTGCCGGGTCGGTTAAGTCATCGGCTGGCACGTAGACTGCCTGTACAGATGTAATTGATCCATTCTTTGTGGATGTGATACGTTCCTGTAAGGCACCCATCTCTGTCTGCAGTGTTGGCTGGTAACCTACCGCACTTGGTACTCGTCCAAGTAAGGCGGATACCTCTGATCCTGCCTGTGTGAAACGGAAAATGTTGTCGATGAATAATAAGACGTCTTTTCCTCCTCGGTCACGGAAGTCTTCTGCGATCGTAAGTCCCGTAAGTCCTACTCTCATACGGGCTCCAGGCGGTTCGTTCATCTGTCCAAAGACCATGGCGGTCTTGTCGATAACGCCTGATTCGCTCATCTCTGTGTAAAGGTCATTTCCTTCACGGGTACGTTCTCCTACACCAGTAAATACGGAATATCCACCATGTTCTGTAGCGATATTTCGAATTAATTCCTGGATCAGTACGGTTTTTCCTACTCCCGCACCACCGAACAGACCGATCTTTCCACCTTTCTGGTATGGGCAGAGAAGGTCAACGACCTTGATTCCTGTTTCCAGAACTTCTGTCTGTGTGGACTGTTCTGAAAATTCAGGTGCTTTTCTGTGGATTGGTAAACGGTCGGCTTCTGGTGCCGGTTTATTATCAATAGGATCTCCCAGCACGTTAAAGATTCGTCCTAAGGTTGCCTCTCCTACAGGAACGGAGATTGGTCCGCCTGTAGCCTGTGCTTCCATTCCACGGACTAATCCGTCGGTTGGTCCCATTGCGATACATCTTACGGTGTCATCACCCAGGTGCTGTGCAACTTCAACGACTAATTTTCCGCCGTCTCTTGTCTGGATATCGATCGCATCGTTGATCTCTGGCAGGTTATCACTGCTAAACTTGATATCCAGAACCGCACCGATGACCTGTGTGATCTTTCCTGTACGATTATCTGCCATGTTATTTCCTCCTGCTTCTTATATCGAGTCCATCACTTCAGGGCTTCGGCTCCTGAAATGATCTCTGTTAATTCTTGTGTGATCGCTCCCTGTCTTGCTCGGTTGTATGCAAGTTCTAAGCTTGAAATCATCTCCTCTGCATTGCTTGTCGCAGAATCCATTGCCTGCATTCTGGCTCCATTTTCACTCGCTACGGATGTGACTAAGGCTCCATAGATCATGCTGCAAATGTATTTTGGAATCAGTAAGGATAGTGCTTCTTCCGGCTCTGGCTCAAAATTCATTGGAGCCTTGCTTTCTTTTTCTTCTTCCTTACTTTCCTGTTTGTTCTCAATCGGAAGTAATTTTACAAGTTTTGGTTCATGAACCACGGTATTTTTAAAATCTGTGTATGCCAGATAGATCTCACCGATCTCTCCGTCTTCGAAAGCTTTTAGAAGTTTCTCTCCTAAGATTCTGGCATCATCATAGACTGGCTCGTTGATCATCTCTGAATCGTCAGATACGATCTCATACCCACGATGTTTTAACGTATCCATCGCTTTGTGCCCTACCGCATAGATCATGATATCTTCTTTGTTGATACCGCTGTCCCGGATCAGTTTCACGATATTGTTGTTATATCCCCCTGCTAATCCACGGTTGGATGAAATGGTAATGATCCCTTTCTTTGTGGAACCATTTTCCTGTAAATACGGATGATTGATATTGCCTGCTTTGGCTAGGATCGAACTTACTGTCTCATACATCTTGTTAAAGTATGCTTTTGACTCGTCTGCCCGCTGCTTGGCTCTCTGCAGTTTTACCGTAGATACCAGTTTCATCGCTTTTGTGATCTGTCCGGTACTTTCGATACTGGCTTTTCGTCTTTTAATATCAATTATCGATGCCATGACAGATCACCTTACTTTCTAAATGATTCTTTCGCTTCATTGATCGCTTTGATCAGTTTCTCTTCTGTCGCATCATCCATGACTTTTGTCTCGGCAATGCTTGTAAAGATCTCTGGATATTTTGTATCGATCAAGTCAAATAATTCTTTCTGGAAATCAAGGATCTGATCTACCGCTAAGTCTAAGAGATGTTTCTTGACTGCTGCGTAAATGATGACAACCTGTTTCTCAACGGCTAATGGCTGATACTGTGGCTGTTTTAAGATCTCTTTGATTCTTTCACCCTGATCTAATCGTTCTTTTGTATCGTCATCAAGTTCAGATCCAAACTGGGCAAAGGATGCCAGCTCACGATACTGTGCAAGGTCTGTACGGATTGGTCCTGCGATCTTCTTCATGGCTTTGATCTGTGCAGATCCACCAACTCGTGATACAGAAAGTCCGGCATTGATCGCTGGTCTGAAACCTGCGTTAAACATCTCTGTTTCCAGATAAATCTGTCCATCTGTGATGGAAATAACGTTCGTTGGGATGTATGCAGATACATCGCCTGCCTGCGTCTCGATGATCGGAAGGGCTGTTAAGGATCCTCCACCTAATTCATCCGATAATCTGGCTGCACGCTCTAATAATCTGGAATGTAAATAGAATACATCTCCAGGATAAGCTTCACGTCCAGGTGGTCTACGAAGAAGTAAGGAAAGTGTACGGTATGCAGTTGCATGTTTGCTTAAGTCGTCATATACAACTAATACGTCTTCTCCTCTCTCCATCCATTCTTCACCGATCGCACATCCTGCGTATGGTGCGATATACTGAAGTGGTGCTAATTCACTGGCTGTGGATGCTACGATCGTTGTATAATCCATTGCACCAAACTCTTCTAATGTCTTCACGATATTAGCAACTGTGGATGCTTTCTGCCCGATCGCTACATAAATACAGTGAACGCCCTGTCCTTTCTGGTTAATGATCGTATCGATCGCGATCGCTGTCTTACCAGTCTGACGATCTCCGATGATCAGCTCACGCTGTCCTCTTCCGATCGGTACCATCGCATCGATCGCTTTGATTCCTGTCTGAATCGGAGTATCTACGGATTTTCTTGAGATAACTCCTGACGCAACTCTTTCAATTGGACGATATTTATCTGTCTCGATCGGACCTTTATTGTCAATTGGCTGTCCTAAGGAGTTTACAACACGTCCTGTCAACGCGTCTCCAACTGGCACTTCTACCACGCGGCCCGTTGTCTTGACAATATCGCCTTCGTTAATATTTCTTCGGTCACCTAAGAGAACTGCACCTACGTTGTCCTCTTCCAAGTTTAATACCATTCCATAAACTTCCCCCGGAAATTCAAGCAGTTCTCCCTGCATTGCTTTCTCAAGTCCATGGATTCTGGCGATTCCATCGGCAACCTGTATTACCGTTCCAATATCAGAGGTTTCAAGCTTTGTTGAATATTGTTTGATCTGTTCTTTGATGACAGAACTGATCTCTTCTGGTCTTAAATTCATGGGGCTTATCTTCCTCCTGTTCTATAGTTGTATTTGTGACAGATATCTGCCCATCGAATCAAGCTTTGTACGGATGGAATTATCCACAATCCGGTCATCCATACGAAGAATTAATCCACCGATGATATCTTTATCTGTCTCATAAGTCACTTCTAACTTCTGATATTCAGAAGAATCTATGACTTTCTTTAAGATCTTGTCTTTTTGTTCTTGTGACAGCGGCATTGCTGACGTTACATGTAAAGCTCCGATTCCTAACTGACGCTTGATATTGGAAATGATGTAAGTAAAAATTCCATCAAATTCTTTAAAACGCCCTTTCTTGATGATGATCATCAAAAATCCTGTCATATCATCAGAAACCCGGCCGTCAAAAACGTTCTTTGCTGCCTCCATCTTCTCTTCCTTTGTGATCTGGGGATGATTTAAGAAGTTTACGAAATCTGTGTTGGAATCTAAGATTTCTTTCACTGCTTTCGCTTCTTCCAAAGCTTCGATAAGAGCGTCCTCATCTGTTTTCACAGAAATATAGGCATCCCCGTAAATTTTATCTACTCTTGAAGCCATGTCTTATCACCCATTTCCTGTAAGGTCTGATCAACTAAAGCATTCTGGTCTTTCTCGTCCATCTGGTTCTGAATAAATTTTCCAGCCATCAAGACTGCCATCTTGACCATCTCCTGCTTCATCTGATCCTGTGCACCTATCTTTGCAAGCTCTGCCTCATGATTTGCACTTTCTATGATCCTTGCAGCCTCTTCTTTGGCTCCTGCAACGATCTCTTCCTCTCTCTTCAGTGCTTTCTTTCTGGCCTGTGCCATCAAGGCATCTGCTTCTTTTTCAACATTTTTTAGTTTATGATCGTATTCGGCTTTTAACTTTGCAGCTTCTGCCTGATCGGCTGCTGCCTGATCGATCTCATTTGCAATTCTGTTCTTACGGTCTTCTAAGATCTTACGAACCGGTTCAAACAAAATATAGGAAAGCAGTGCAAACATGATGAACACTGCGATCCCCTGCATAATCACATCAAAGCCAAGCTGAATATCTAATCCAAATATTCTTCCGTCCACGCCTTGGCCTCCCTTCGGCTTGTTTTATTAAAGTTTTGCAAACAGTGGATTTGCATATAATAAGATCAAACCAATGACCAGACCATAAAGACCTGTTGTCTCTGCTACCGCCTGTCCAAGAAGCATGGTAGATGTGATATCACCTTTCGCTCCCGGATTACGTCCTACTGCTGCTGCACCCTGTCCTGCTGCGTATCCCTGTCCAACACCAGGTCCGATACCTGCGATCAGTGCCAGTCCTGCTCCGATTGCAGAACACCCTAATACAAATGCTTCACTTGAAATATTCTTAGTTTTTTCCTCCTGAACTACATATTAAAGTTTCCCATCTTGATTGTTGATAGATAGTCTTAAGCTTCCCGCTTATCTGTGATAAATGTCATCGTCAGCATTGCAAATACAAATGTCTGGATCGCTCCGGAGAACAGATCAAAGTACATATGCAAGAATGCCGGTACACCTAGCTGCGCAAGCCATGGCAGCAATCCGTACCACAATGCCATCATGATCGTACCCGCCATAATATTTCCAAACAAACGAAGAGACATTGAAAGTGGTGTCGCAAACTCTCCGATCAGGTTAATTGGAAATAAAATTGGGATTGGTTTGAAAAGATCGGTAAATACATGTAATTTACTCGTCTTAAACGCACTGTACTGAATCAGTACAAATGTGATCAACGCCAATGCAAGCGTCGTTCCATAATCCGCTGTCGGTGGTCTTAAGCCAAATAATCCTGATGTATTGGAGAAAAAGATAAAGACCATGATCGTACCAATGTAATTTACAAATGGACGCCAATGTCTTCCCATGTTTCCCTTTACCAGATTATCAAGCATCTCCACAACCATCTCCACAAAATTCTGAAGTCCTGACGGCTTCTCGTCTCCGTGAAGAACTGCATGCCTTGCGATCAGTGCTAATACAATGATAAATACCATAACGATCAGCGTCGTCACATGCGTTGTCGTGATCCAGACTTTATGCCCGAAAAATTTCAGCGGAATCAGCCCATGCACCATAAAGTCAACGTCATCACCGGATGATGCTGCCAAGATCATGGGGGCATTCATAATTCCCATGGCATAACCTCCTTTTCTGCTTATTATCACCTTTCTGACAGAAATGCCATATCTCATCTCTGTCAGAACGATGTCATTCACATTACTCCTGCAAGATCTTCTTTGTGATATGCTCGTGAACCGGCTTTTGTAAAAATGCTGCAAACTTGCTGCTTAAGAGTCCAACAAGTGCTGCGATAAATGCACTCATACTAAGCTTGATCATCACGTACAAAATAACCAAAGTCACTACATAACGGATCAAAGCACTTATGATCATATGCCGGCTTGCCTGATTGGTATCCATCATCACAGACTTCTGAATACTTACCATCATCGTCGTGATCATGGTCCATGCTGCGATCAGTCCAACCACTGCTCCGATCAGATATCTTAGATCACCTCTGGTTATTATCATACCCAAAATTGCAGATAACACTCCGCCTAGAAGAATTCCGATCATTAGATCCAGGTATGTCTCGTCTAGCTGTCTTAATTTATCTCTCATCTTTATCCTCCATATCTTCCTGTTCTAATATATTATGGATCAGAGAATATACTCCTCTGATTCCTCCCATAATACCAAGAATCAGAAAAAGAAGAAACAGATTTGTGGAAAAATGTTTATCTATCCACAGTCCGATCGCCATGCATAAAAAAACAGAAGTCAACATCGTGATCCCAATCTGCGTTACCAGCGACAACATCTTGATCACTGGTCCGTACTTATGCATAGACATTTCCTCCTTTTAGCGAAATCTTTGTAAAGTTTATTATAACATTTTTCCCAAATACAAGCCACCTTATTTTTTATCCTTTATCTATTTTTAACAAAAATAACCAGGAAAATCTGATTTTTCGTCATTTTTTCCCTGGTTTCTTCTTATTAAATAGTCATTCAGTTTTTTAGATAAAATTTTTCATTTTTTTCTGATTATTTTTCTAATAATTCCTTGATGACTGACTCATAAATATCAAGTCCGGCTTCTAACTGTTCATCTGTCATAACGAGTGGTGCAAGGAAACGGATGACATTTCCATATGTACCTGCTCCTTCGATCATCAATCCTTTTTTCGCACATCCGTTGATCACTGCTGCTGAGAATTCTGGATATGGTTCTTTCGTCTTCTGGTCTTTGACAAACTCAAGTCCGATCATTCCACCAAGTCCACGGACATCTCCGATGACTGGATATTTTTCTTTCCATTCATTAAATCTCTTGGATACTTTTTCACCGATCTCACAAGAACGTCCTGCAAGGTCATCTCTTTCCATGATCTCGATCGTCTTTAAAGCTGCTGCACATGCTAATGGGTTACCACAGAATGTACCACCGATCGTTCCTGGTGCTGGAGCTTCCATGATTTCTTCTCTTGCAACGATCGCTGATAATGGAACCCCTGCGGCAATAGATTTAGCTGTTGCTAAGATATCAGGCTGTACTCCTGCTTCTTCCCAGTACTGTGTTGCAAACATTCTTCCTGTGCGGCAGAATCCTGTCTGGACTTCATCTGCAACTATCAAGATTCCATTTTCATCACAGATCTTTCTGACCGCTTTCACCCACTCGATCGGTGCTGGGATAAATCCACCTTCACCCTGTAATGGTTCTACTACAATAGCTGCGATACTATCTGCTGGCCCACACTGTTCAAAGACATCTTTGATAGAATTTAAGTAATAATCTAAAGCCGCTTCCTGTGGCATTCCTTCTGGATTTCTATAGTAGTATGGGAACTGTGCACGATAAACACCATCTGGGAAAGGTCCCATTCCAACGGCGTATGCTTTCTTAGATGTCATGGACATTGTCATTAAAGTTCTTCCATGGAATGCTCCAGAAAATACGATGATATTTGGTCGTTTTGTAAATGCTTTTGCGATCTTGACTGCATTTTCATCTGCTTCAGCACCACTGTTTGCGAAAAATACTTTTTTTTTATCACCTTTGACTGGTGCGATCTGTGCTAATTTTTCAGATAATGCAACATAACCTTCATGAGTGACTACATTGTACATTCCGTGGAAATATTTTTCTGCCTGTGCTTTCACTGCTTCTACAACTTCCGGCTGTGAAAATCCGATATTTAAAACTCCGACTCCACCGATCCAGTCTAAGAATTTATTTCCATCAACGTCCTGAATCATAGCTCCTTCACCCTTTTCGATAACAACTGGGTAAACGCATTTGATCGCGGATGGATTGACTGCTTCTCTTCGATCGATGATTGCCTGCGCTTTTGGTCCTGGTAATGTTTCTGTGATGATCTCTGGTAAATCTGTTCTTAACATATTGGTATCCTCCTCTATCTTTTGAAAGGTTATTTTTCGTAAATAAAAAAGGTACAACAAGGATGCTTTGTTCAACACCTTTGTTGTACCTGTTGACTGTATTTTTGCATATTTTTTATCGGTTTCCTATATTCTTTTATCACAATTTTCCTTTGATTCTTTGTGTTCGTTGCACAAATGGCATCAAATATGGTAGACTATTTTTACATGACTTCAAATGAATATGACACCAATAAAGGAGGGCAGATTTATGCCTCTTACATTAAATGAATTATATACACAGACGAAAAATCAATACCACCTTTCCATGATCGCCGGTGAAGCTGGAATCGATCATATCATGAACTGGGTTTATGTCTCCGAAGACAGCTCTACCCATGATTTTCTAAAGGGCGGAGAACTTATCATCACGACTGGGATCAACTGTCAGGATGAAGCTTCGCTTTATGATTTTATTGAAACAATGATCAAAAGCCATACTTGCGGAATAATCTTAAATACAGGAAAATATATTCTTTCCGAACACATCACAGATTCCATTCGAACCTTGTGCGACAAACACAACTATCCATTGATCGAGATGCCTTGGCAGGTTCATATTTATGATATTACGAGAGATTATTATAACCGGATCTTTATGGATACACAGAAAGATACTTCGATCACGGATGCCTTTTTATCTTTTATCGAAGAAGATTCCCTGCACCATTATGATGCTCTGCGAATTCTTGAAGATAATCATTTCGAGAAAGAAGATTGTTATGAGATTGCTTTGATCAAGTGTAACAAAAAAGTGATCTCTGATGATCTTAAATTGCGTCTGCTCTTTTTGATGGAAAGTTATATTAAGTTAAATGATCTGGATATTCATATTGCTTTTTATAAGAATCATTTTTTACTTGTGTTTCATGAGATGGATGAAGATTTGATTTATACTGAAATGAATTCTTTGGTTTCTGTTTTAAAAAACTCTTTTAAAAAGCTGCATATTTATGTTGGAATTGGAAGTTCTGTCCACACACTTCGTGAGATTAGTATAAGTTATCAACGTTCTCTGGCTGCTCTTGTTTACGCTGTGAATAAAGGGCAGGAAATCGCTCGGTTTGAGGAGATGGGATTCTTTCGGATTCTTCATTCTGTGAATGATAAGAGTCTTTTGATGGCTTATCATGATGAATATTTGAAGGATATTGAAGAGTATGATGAGATTCATGATACGAATTATCTGGAGACTTTGCATCAGTATCTGCTTTGTAATGGGAGCATTCAGCATGTGGCTTCGAATATGTTTTGTCATCGAAATACGATTACTTATCGGATGCGGGTGATTGAGGATCATTGGGATTTGAAGTTGGATGATACGGTGGAGAGGTTTCATTTGATGACGGCGTTTTTTATACGGGATTATTTGACTTTAAGTAAATTCTGATTTTGTGGGCAGTTGGCCAACTGGAGTCTTTCTGTATATGATAAAAAATAAA
>ERZ826242.889-NODE-889-length-37358-cov-4.506823_pt1 | contig 37358 bp, 41 predicted proteins | sample MGYA00519871_ERZ826242 | MGnify/ENA primary metagenome ERZ826242 (study PRJEB31778, sample SAMEA3449226) | human gut metagenome | biome: human gut; feature: human-associated habitat; material: faeces | place: United Kingdom | collected 2010/2012 ...
ATTTATTGGAAAAGTAGACTGATAATGAGGGGGCATATCTTTAACTAAGGGAAACCGGGAAATCGTTTCCGGACATCAGTCTGATTGAGCCGCTGTGTCAGATATTAGGAATCAGTGTCAGTGAATTCATGCTTGGAAAAAGGATCGAGCCGGAACACTATCAGGAAGAGACAGAAAAAGCCTGGATTGCATCGCTGGATGAGCCGTTATTGTATAAAATTCAGATGATCATATATATATTAGGAATTGCAGCGGTTGCGGTATTGCAGGTTCCTCTTTTTTCACACGGACCTATGTGCGTGAATATTATATGCTGGGCTGTATGGGGTGCACTGTTCTTTGCTGCATATTACCTGGATAAGAAAATCCCGGAAAGGAAGCTGAGATATTCGAATCCCTGGATCGAAGGGGTGTTTTCAGTGATTTATTTCCTGTGTTATATGTTATGGTTCTTTTTGCGCAAAGATGAATGGGGAACATTGCCGATGTCGGAACAGACGTCGCTTTGGGCGATAATTGTTGTTGGATCGATAGTGGGGTTTTGTGTGAGAGTTTTTTCGGCAAGAAAAAAGAGGAGAAGTGCTGTTTAATGCGTTTAAAACAATAGAAATTGTATCGCAACAGCGATATAATAAATAAAAGATCATATGCCTGACATGGGATATATAAGAATCAAGGATGAAAATATGAATAAAACAACAATCATAACCAACGTACAAACCCGGCTCTTTGAGTTGCAAGACTTAAAATACCGTGATTTTCACGCAAAACTAATGCCGACAGTCAACAAAGAAAAGATCATCGGCGTTCGGACACCGGCACTTCGTATATTTGCGAAGAATTATGGAAAGACAGAAGAAGCAAAAGAATATCTGCAAATCCTTCCGCATCAGTACTATGAAGAAAACAACCTGCATGTTTTACTGATCGAACAGATCAAAGACTATGATATTTGTCTGAAGGAAATAGACCGTTTCCTTCCATATATCGATAACTGGGCGACCTGTGATATGCTTGCGGTCAAGGTAGTGAAAAAACATCTGGACACCTTCATAGATGAAATATATCGGTGGATGGAATCTGACCATACATATACCATCCGATTCGGTGTTAATATGCTGATGCGTTATTATCTGGAAGATGCATTTCGAATGGAATATCCGGAAAAAGTAGCACAGATCCGTTCGGAAGAATATTATGTAAATATGATGCGTGCATGGTATTTTGCGACGGCACTCGCAAAGCAGTATGAAAAGATATTACCATTTATCGAGGAACAAAAATTAGATGTCTGGACGCATAATAAGACGATTCAGAAAGCCATCGAAAGCTACCGGATCACGCCAGAGCAGAAAGAGTATCTGAGAGGGTTAAAGATTAAAAAATGAAATCCATATCCATTTATACGATCACAAGAAATCAGAATATCGAACAGCTGCAAAAACTAGAACGTCAGTTATCGGGAAGAGACCATTTTCTGAAAATACGGGAATGGGAACTGGAAAGTATGAAAGCACTGACAGCCGAATTGGAAACCTGCATGGAGGATGTATATGCACTTCGTTTCTTTTATTCGTTTCAGATTCCGAGACTGGGAAAAGAATTTGATCTTCTGCAGATTAAGGAAGATCAGATTATTAATATTGAATTAAAAAGCGGTGTGGTATCGGATGCGGCCATTCGCAGACAGCTTTTGCAGAACCGTTATTATCTGTCGGTGCTTGGAAGAACGATTCATTCATATACTTATATCAGCAGTCAGAACCGTCTGGTAAGACTGACGAATCATGATCATATAGCAGAAGCAGATTGGGGTGAATTATGTAGACTTTTGAAAAGAGAAAGTCTGGATTATGACGGGAATATCGAAGCATTGTTCCGTGTAGAACTCTATCTGATCTCACCACTCAGAGAGCCGGAACGCTTTTTACAGAAAGAATATTTTCTGACGGCACAGCAAAGAGATATTGAACGACAGATTCTGAAAGAAATCCGGACAAAACATTCCGGCTATTACTGGTTCAGCGGACTTCCGGGGACAGGAAAGACGTTGCTTCTGTATGATCTGGCAATGAAATTGTCAGTGCGTCAGCGGGTCTGCATGATTCATTGCGGGGAATCAGGAAATGACTGGAGACTTTTGCATAAACGTCTGCGCCGGATAGAATTTCTGTCTGCCGGTCAGTTATCACTTCAGACAGTTAAGCAGACGATAACCAAAAATGTGTGTACGGAAGAACCATCTGATATATTTTTAGAATCATACAGTGCTATTCTGGTGGATGAAGCACATCTGCTTTCCATGGAACAATTAAAGATATTAGAAGAGCGTAAAAAACAAATCCCGGTAATCTTCTCCAGTGATACGGAAGATATGATCTCGCCTGAAGAACTGGATCGTGAAATACCGCAGCGGCTTGCCGGTCTGCCGGATGTGCAGAGCTTTCATCTGACAAATCGTATCCGTACAAATGCAGAGCTATCTTCCTTTATCCAGAATATGATGGATTTGTCACGTAAGAAAGGGAAGAATGGCTATCCAAATATTGAAGTAGTGTATGCGAATGATGATACAGAAGCAGCATATTTGTTACAAGGCTATATGAGACAGGGCTATCTTATGAATTCAGATGAGAGGGATGTGAACCGCCTGGCGGTCGTGATGGATGAACGGTATTATTATGATGAGGACAGTTATCTCCGTACGAGAAAGATTTGTGAAGATACTTATGAGACAACTTGTACAACAATGTGTAGAGACAGGAAATCAGATATAAGGATTCTTTTTCACCAATTGAATCAGGCAAAAGAGAAACTGGCGATTGTGATCAAGGATAATCCGGAAGTGTATGATACGATTTTGAATCTATTACAGAAAGAAAAATTGCCTGGTTTCGAAATGCGTGATATAATATCTCTCAGGTAAAATATTAAATCAGAGAGGTTTTTACAATGGGAGAAAAAAATCACAGTAAAGTACCTGTATTTGAAAATGGATTGGCACAGCCTGTTTTCAAATTCACGGACGGAAAGACAGGAGAAAACTATGATCCTGCCACATCAAGTATCGTAAGATACTGCGTATATGTGGAATCTGATTACGACATGGACGGTGATGGAAAAAGAGATCTCGTCAAAGCATTTATTCAGGTTCCGAGAAGTGCTGTAGAAGGCAGTTATAAGGCGGCAACATTATATGAAGCACGTCCGTACTGTGCAGGGGTTCAGGCAGATGGATACGATCATATGAAAGAAGTAGAAAGCAAAGAATACCGCAAATTTGACTTTGCAGATCTTGACAAAGAAGTGCCTGCACGTATTCCGGAGGGGACGATCAGTGCCATGGATCTTGCGTTAAAGGCAGATCCGGCAGACTGGTATTATCCTGATAAAGGAAATAATAACAGCATGGTATATGAGAATCTGGATAATTTTAATTATTATCTGGTACGTGGCTTTGCAGTGGTCGTAAGTGCAGGATTCGGAGCACTTGGTTCAGACGGATTTAACTATGTCGGCTCCGAATATGAACGGGATGCGTTTAAGTTTGTTGTGGAATGGTTACATGGTGACAGAGTGGCTTATGCAGATCGTGAAGGAAAGATTCAGACGAAGGCAGACTGGTCCAATGGAAATGTTGCCATGACCGGAAGATCTTATGCCGGAACCATGCCATTTGCAGTTGCAACGACAGGTGTGGAAGGACTGAAAACAATCGTTCCGGTTGCAGGTATCGCAGACTGGTATACACAGCAGAATATGCAGGGTGCACAGCGTTACTGGCCAAAAGAGATGCTGAATAGTTTCCTGGCATATTTCTGTTCCAGCCGTTATAATGATGAGACATTGTCAGAAAAACAGTTGGATGATATTGCAGCATTCCATCATGAGTTGAGTCTCCAACAGTTAAAATGTGGATTCGATTATGATCCGGAATTTTGGGGAGCCGGAAATTATCGTCTGCATGCAGACCAGATCAAGTGCAGCGCACTGATCGTACATGGATTCAACGACGAAAATGTATCTACAAAACAGTTTGAAATGATGCATACCGCATTCGAACAGGCAGGGCAGACAGTGAAGCTGCTTCTTCATCAGGGACCGCATATCACTCCGACTATGCCAAATAAGAATTACGGAATCCTGATCGATGGAAAGTTCTATGATGACATTGTAAATGAATGGATCTCCCACTATCTGTATGGGGTAGAAAACAGTGCCGAAGAGATGCCGGAAGTACTTGCTCAGACGAACTATGACCAGAAAAAATGGGAAACAGAAAGTGCATGGAAAACAGAGCATACCATAAAGCTTACTTCAAAAGAAGAGAGTAAGACAGTGATTGATACAAACTGGGAAAAAGCCGGTGTCAGTGCAGAAAACTTCGATGATGTGATGGCACTGAAGTCTACAAATATGGCTCAGCGCTATGTGACAGATCCATTTGAAAAAGCCGTGACTGTACAGGGAACGGTATGTCTGAACTTAAAGGCAGCATTAAAAGACGGTAATATTGAAACAGATTTCGATCCGGAAAACAGAAACGATGTAGATACCCTGACCATGCAGCTTGGAGCATCCAAAGTATCTGGTAAGATGGATGATGTAGAGATCGCGGTGCTTCTCTGTGATGTATGCGATGAAGAGTTCGACAGTATCCAGACCGTAGACCAGGAAAGAAACATCGTTCCGGTAACGACGGTAAAAGAAGGCGGAATCATGAATGGCGGAGATCTTCCGGCATTTGACGAGGCAGAATTCAATACCGTACATAAAAAATACCGCGTGATCACACGTGCATTTGCCGATCTGTGTAATCCGGAAGCAGGTTATGCGCCGGAGACAGCACAGAACAGTATCGAGCTTAAAAAAGGCGAATATCATGATTACAGCGTATATCTCAATGCGACAAGATATACCGTAGAGCTGGGACACAGACTTGCAGTAGTTGTTGCAACAGAAGATCCGGTGAACTGCCTGATCCATAAGACATATTCGGTAGAGATTGATGACAGTTCTGTAATGGTGGAAGTTCCTGTGACGAAAGCATGCGAGGATATGGTGCTGAATAAAGCAGAATAACTGGAATGTATGATGAAACCGGAAAGTGCATGATCTGATATTAGAAAGATCAGGAATATTACGGAAAATAAGATAAATAATTGAAATAAAAGAACTGCCATTTTACGGTGAATATCGTAAAATAGCAGTTCTTTTCACATACCATAGTACAAGTGACTAGGAAATGTTTTATCAGAAGATTCTTGGGAAGATGAAAGAGTTGTAGAAAGTTCACAAAAAATCAGCATTTCTAAAAGGGATATTGAAAACGGAAATCAGGCATGTTATTCTACTAACACGCAGATGAATTCTAGCATCTGCAACGCATCTATATTTACCAATTCATTTATTTCAAGCCCAGATATTCGGGCATGAATCCAAAATGAAAACCACGGAAAACAGATAAATACACGCCTAATAAAAGAAGATGACTGTATATACTGGTATATATATAAAATCTGTGCTATCATATTCATAAAGATAAACAGTTCTTTTTTGCGGGTATTGTATCTGTACAAAAGAGGAGAGCTGTTTATGAAGCAAAGAAAATCGTTAAAAGAATTAAACTTGCTAGACAAATTTCTGTTTGATGAAGCGATGGATGATCCGGAAAATGTAAAGACAATGTTGGATATCATATTGAGCCAGAATACGAATCTAAAACATCCGCCGCAGACCGAAAAAGAACAGAGAACGTCTACAGACAATCGACAGATCCGGTTAGATGTCTATGCTATGGATGAAGATGATGTGATATATGAAGTGGAGGCACAAAAAGAGAATACACATAATCTTCCGAAAAGAAGCCGTCTGTATCAGGGAATCATCGACAGTAAACTGTTGCCACCGGGAGTTACTAATTTTAATTTATTGAATGAAATTTTGATTGTTATGATTACGCCGTTTGATTTATTTGGATATGGATTATATCGCTACACGTTTCAGATGAGGTGCGAAGAGGTTCCAGAATTGAAGCTGGATGATGGAGCGACCAGGATATTTCTGAATACCAGGGGCAAACATCCAGAATTAGTATCCCCAGAGCTGATAGAGCTTTTGAAATATATGGAACATAGTACGGATGAAGTATCAGGGGCATGTGAAAGTAAACGCATTCAGGAAATGCATAGACGAGTTTGTCAGATTAAAGCAAGTGAAAAGACAGAGGTGAAGTATATGCAGGCATGGGAAGAAAAATTGTTGGAAAGACAAAAAGAAAAAAGAGAATTGCTCAGAAAAATGAATCACAAGATGTCCATTGAGGAAATTGCAGATGTATTGGATATGGATGTTTCAGAGGTGAAACATATCGTTGAGGAACCATATGATACAGAAGATTAAATCGGAAAATAATCGCAACAGGAGAGACCATCTGACATTATTCAGATGGTCTCTCCTGTTATTTGGCTGTGGTTATACCGTTCCGGTAATCGTCAGAGTACTGAATCCAGGATTCGAACTCCACTCGCCAGTAGTTTCATCAATAGTAAATGTCGCTTCCGGAACAATAATCTTTCCGGCAATCGTAGCAAACGCACCGGTAGTTTCATCATAAGTGTAGTCTTCTCCTTCTGTCCATGTGGTTCCGTTAAAGGTAACACTCAGATTAGAAAGTATTGGATCAAATGTGTCGGTGACAGTTACGGCTGTAGCTTCATCAGCAGGTACATTTCCTTCGTTCTGAATCAGGAACGTATACGTCAGGGTACCGTTTTCGGTAACCGGTACAGGACTGATGGATTTGGTGATGCTTAAGAGCGGCAGGGCTTCTGCATTTACCGTTTCCTGCGCAGTTATAGAAGTAATGCCGTCCCCGGCTGCTGTAACTGTATTGGTAATAGAGGATTCATTAGTAAGAGGAGCATATTGATTCACAGCTGTTTCGTAGATCAAAGTAAGATTGCCTTTGGATGGAACTGTTAATCCGGAAAATACAAGTGGTGGCCCTGCAGTTACAGCCGGGGCAGCCTGCAGCATTCCGTTTTTATAGTATTTTACCGTATTTTCCAGATACGTTAACGGTGTCAGCGAAGTAGTAGAAAATGAATAAGCACCGAGATCATCCGTGAGTGTAAGTCCTGTAATTGGTGTAGCACCTGAATTAATGATACTTATAATATAAGTGACAGTACCTCCCGGATGATAGGTATTTTTTACTGCTGTTTTGGAGATTGACAGTACTTCGAGAATCTCACCAACAGCAATATTCGAATTGGTAACAGAATTTCCGTATCGCAGCTGAGCCTGATTTGTAAATTGAGCCATATTTTTAACCTTCCTTTCATATATGTGTCTACAATATAATATATGTCTGTGTAGTGAAAATGCCCGAGGATAATTTGTAGAAGATTCACAAAAATCGGACATTTCTAAAATTTATATTGAAAACATAAATAGAGCATGTTATCCTATCAACACGCAGATGAATTCTAATATCTGCAACGCATCTATATTTACCAATTCATTTATTTCAAGCCCAGATATTCGGGCATGAATCCAAAATGAAAACCACGGAAAACAGATAAATACACGCCTAATAAAAGAAGATGACTGTATATACTGGTATATATATAAAATCTGTGCTATCATATTCATAAAGATAAACAGTTCTTTTTTGCGGGTATTGTATCTGTACAAAAGAGGAGAGCTGTTTATGAAGCAAAGAAAATCGTTAAAAGAATTAAACTTGCTAGACAAATTTCTGTTTGATGAAGCGATGGATGATCCGGAAAATGTAAAGACAATGTTGGATATCATATTGAGCCAGAATACGAATCTAAAACATCCGCCGCAGACCGAAAAAGAACAGAGAACGTCTACAGACAATCGACAGATCCGGTTAGATGTCTATGCTATGGATGAAGATGATGTGATATATGAAGTGGAGGCACAAAAAGAGAATACACATAATCTTCCGAAAAGAAGTCGTCTGTATCAGGGAATCATCGATAGTAAACTGCTGCCGCCGGGAGTTGTTGATTTCAATTTATTGAATGAAGTTTTGATTGTGCTGATTACACCATTCGATTTATTTGGATACGGATTATATCGTTATACGTTTCAGATGAGGTGTGAAGAGGTTCCGGAGCTGAAACTGGATGATGGTGCAACAAGGATATTCCTGAATACCAGAGGCAAACATCCCGAGCTGGTGTCACCAGAACTGATAGAACTATTGAAGTATATGGAACATAGTACAGATGAAGTGTCAGGGATGTGTGAAAGTAAACGTATTCGGGAAATGCATAGACGAGTTTGTCAGATCAGAGCAAGTGAAAAGACAGAGGTGAAGTATATGCAGACATGGGAAGAAAAAATATTGATAAAACAAGAAGGTGAAAGAGCACATCTTAAAAATCAGATTAAAAAGAAATTAGAAAAAAATCTTTCGGCAGAACAAATTGCGGAAATGTTAGAAAGCAATATTTCCGAAGTGAGCAGTATTATCCAAGAAATACAAAACGAAAAGAAAGAAGGCACAAAAGATGTTTAACCGCCAGTCTATCCATATAGCGATGCTTTTATGGGGGACGATATTCTGCTGTATTGCGGCACTATGTCTGTTCATGAGTAAGAATTTTGACAGAGAAAAAAGAAAATGGCTGCTTATGATGCAGGTAGCGTGCGCTGTGCTGTTATTTAATGATGCCCTTGCATGGAATTACAGGGGCGATATAAGTCAGACCGGGTGGTATCTGGTAAGAATCAGTAATTTTATGGTATTCCTGTTCAGTGATCTCTTGTTATTGTTATACCATGGATACGTCTGTGTCTGTTTATTTAAAGATGAAGCGCCGGACAGGTTCAAAAGAGAATGGCGGATAAAAGCAGTTGGTATCATTGCGGTGATTGCAATGGTGCTGGTTGTGATATCACAGTTTACAAATCTCTATTATTATATCGATGCGCAGAATCTGTACCACAGAAATACTACATATATATTGTCTTTAATTCTGCCTATGTGTGGAATGCTTCTAGATCTGTCACTGATCATCAGTTACCGGGAACGTATCAGCAAAATGATCAGAACAGCACTAATTTCCTATATCATATTACCATTTCTGGCCGCAATTATTCTTATGTTCTATTATGGAATATCATTGATCAATATTGCAATCAGTATTTCACTTGTGGCAATGTTCGTTATGTCGATGGTAGAGCAGAATCAGAAGCTTGCCAAAAAAGAACAGGAAGCGCTGGACCTTAAGATAGCAATCCTGATGTCTCAGACCGCACCACATTTTATCTATAATACACTTTCGGCTATCCAGGCACTCTGTGAAATTGATCCGATGAAAGCAAAAGAGACGGTAGAAGAGTTTGCATTGTATCTAAGAGGTAACCTGAATTCATTGACAGAGAAAAATCTGATTCCGTTTAAACAGGAGCTGGAACATGTAAAAGCATATTTATCAATTGAACAGAAGCGGTTTGGCGAACGCGTTAAGGTAAAATATGATATCAGAGAAAACAACTTCCGACTTCCCCCTTTGACATTGCAGCCACTTGCTGAAAATGCAGTAAAGCATGGACTATGTAAAAAGGATGATGGAGGAACACTGGTGATACAGACCTGGCAAGAAGGAGACGATATAAAGATTACAATCTGTGATGATGGGACAGGATTTGATGTAGATAAATTAAAAACCAAAAGTATGGAACATATTGGAATCCGGAATGTCAGAAAAAGAATGAAAGAAATGTGTAATGGAACACTCGTAATTGAAAGCGAACCGGGAAAAGGAACAAGAGTCGTCCTTACAATGCCAAGGGTATTATAATTTGCAAATTATAATACCCTTGTGACTATTTTGTGACCATGTGTTTGATAAAATAATATGTAAAAAGCTGAACGCCTATACAACGAAAGACTATAAAAAACACTGGTAAAAGTAGGAGAAATACATGAACAGAGAAGAGAAAATAAAAGAAAAGCGAAAACCACTGGTATGGATCTGCCGGAACAGTGGCAGATATCTGTGTGCAGTCGGACTTCTGGCCGTAGTATCCGCAGTAATCTCTGGAAGCTTTCTCCTGCTTGCTCTGGTATCCAGACAAGTACTCGATATCGCAACAGGCGCAGCGAAAGGCTCCGTCATTCTATGTGCAGTAAAGCTCTGCGGGATCATCGGGTTGCAGGCGGTACTCAACATTCTGAATGCCAACTTAAGAATCCGGGTACTGACAAAACTTGAGATGCGCATAAGACAGAACATCTTTGCAAGTCTGTTAAAAAAACAGTATGCCCAGATCCGGCAGATGCATTCCGGAGAAATCCTGAACAGATTCACCAGTGACATAGACATCATTGTAAATGGGATCATCAATCTGTTCCCACAGCTGGCTGCCATGATGACGCAGCTTGTGGGTGGAATGCTGGTATTATTCTCCGTAGACAGACGGTTCATGCTCTTGATCCTGGCAATCGGAATACTGGTCCTGGCAGGAAGCCGGTTGTGTAGCGGAAAGTTCCGATATCTGCACAAAGAAGTACAGCGGACCAATGGAAAAGTCAGGTCATTCTTACAGGAATGTGTTGAAAATGTAGTGGTTATAAAATCATTTGCAAATGAAACATCTGTACTTGGCCGATTATCAGAATACCAGGAAGAAAATTACAAGATCCGTAAGAAACGTACCGCTGTCAGCAATGTTGCCAATACTGCGGTCTATGTCATATTCAGTGCCGGATATTATGCGGCACTCGTATGGGGAGCTCTTCAGATTGCAGCAGGACAGATGACGGTCGGAACTGTGGCCGCTTTGCTTCAGATCGTCAATCAGATTAAGTCCCCATTCCGCAGCATGTCGGGACTTCTGACACAGTACTACAGTATGATTGCATCTGCAGAGCGCATCATGGAGCTGGAAGATCTGAAAGAAGAGGAAAAACAGGAGACAGAAGTCGATATAACATCCCTTTATAACCGGATGAAATCCATATGTCTGGAACATGGAACCTTCGCATATCACGAAGGAGAACCTGTGCTTCGTGGCGCATCCCTCATGATTGAAAAAGGAGAATTTGTTGCCATCACCGGTCCGTCAGGAGCCGGAAAGAGCACGCTGTTCAAATTACTGTTACACCTTGCAGAACTGCAGGAAGGTTGTCTGGAACTGGAATTCATTCAGGAAAGTAAAGATCAGGAAAAAGCAGATATAGAAAACAGGAACTGTAATCTGGATGCCGGAACCAGGGGCTTGTTCGCTTACGTTCCACAGGGAAATCTAATCCTTTCCGGAAGCATCCGGGAGAATCTCTTATTTGGAAATGCAGATGTTACCGAAGAAGAGATGAGACAGGCTGCACGGTCCGCCAGCATCGAAAGGGTGATTGAAGAATTCCCGGAAACGTATGATACCATACTCGGAGAGCGCGGCGTAGGACTTTCCGAAGGACAAATCCAGAGAATTGCCATCGCAAGAGCACTTCTAAGCAAAGCTCCGGTACTCCTGCTGGATGAATGTACATCAGCACTCGATCAAGATACTGAGATGCAGCTCATGAAAGAATTAAAGAAATTAAAAGACAGAACCATACTTTGTGTATCACACAAAGATTCCACAACCAATTGCTGCGACAGGATCGTAAGACTGACCGACGGAAAATTTGTACAGGAAAATCAGCCGCAGAAAAATCATTGATAAAAAGGAACAGACAATAGAAATAGATAATAAATAGAAACAGACAATATTATATAGAAAGAAGGCATAAAGAGATGAAGATTAAAGAAGGATTTGTAATGCGTGAAGTAGCAGGACAGGCAGTTGTCATAGCAGTAGGCGAAGCAAGTAAGACATTCCACGGAATGATCAACCTGAACGGAACAGGGAAACTGATCTGGGAAGGCGTAGAACAGGGAAAGACTGAAGAAGAGATCACTCACCGCATTTTAGAAGACTATGAAGTTAAAGAAGCTTGAAAAAGACGACGGAAACAAGAAGAATGCAAAGCGCAGGTATATATGGGAGCGCATATGGATCAGTGAAGGAAATATAAAAGCCTATTTTCCATTTTTCTATAAACATAGGGTATTACGGGTCTTTTTGCCAATTTACCGTCTGGGGAAAGGGTTGATTATCCATCCGGAAAGAATTATAAACGAGGTGAAAAATGTAAGAAAATTTAAATAGAATATCAATAAATCTACCTGTTTAACGGGCGGCCGTTATCTTCCTACATAAAGGATACTGCCGCCCTTATCTTTTAAATTGTAGCCATTCATGCTATAAAGATGATATTTGTGACCTTTTTGTTACCATTGAAGTGATAAATTAATATAGGAGTTTTATCTGCTGTCTTATTATTATAGATAAGATAGGATAAATTCCGAATAAGGATAAATGAAAAATGAAAAAGAGAAACAAAAATGAAAGTGTGAATGATATGAAGATACTGGTTGCTGATGATGAAGAAATTATATTACAACAAATAATCACAATATTAGAGAAAGTATGTCCGGAAGCAGAAGTATCGGGCTTTACCCGTGGAGACCGCATTCTTAAGTTTGCACAGGATCATGCATGTGATGTTGCATTTCTTGATATTAATATGGGAAGTATGAGTGGGATTGATATTGCCAAACAGCTAAAGATATGGTATCCGCAGATTAATATTATTTTTGTAACTGCGTATGAAGAATATATGAAGACTGCATTTTCCATGCATGTCAGCGGATATCTGATGAAACCGGTAAAAGGACAGGATGTGAAACTAGAACTTGAAAACCTGAGACATCCGGTCAGTGAAGAAAAGCATACAGGAATTGAAGCCAGATGTTTCGGGACTTTTGATATCTTTGTGAATGGCGAGAGTCTTGTATTCAAAAGAAGTAAGACGAAGGAGATGCTGGCATATCTGATAGACCGCAAAGGAAACAGTGTCACATCCGGAGAGTTAAGAGCCATACTGTGGGAATCAGAAGGCTGGGGAAAGGATGCCCGGGAAGACAGAGATAAGAATCCCTATTTTCAGGTGATAAAAAGAGATCTTATAAGTACGTTAAGAGAATATGGGATTCAGGATATCTTCATATCCTCATGGAATAAGTATGCAGTGGATACGAAAAAAATCCATTGTGATTATTATGATTATATGGATGATAAACCGGAAGGTGTACGGGCGTATAATGGCGAATATATGTCCCAGTACAGCTGGGGTGAAATCCAGAATGTATTATTGAAAGACAGAGAAAAAAAGCGGGGATAAAATAATCAACGATAAAAGAAGCCATCTTCCAATGTACGCTTACGCAGAAGATATATTTGCCCCATCATCAGATTCGTGTTACAATAAATCGATATGATAAGATGAAGTATTTTATCAACAGAATCAATAAATCAAGGAGTAACAATGAGAAAATTAGCATTAACTGATGATATATTAATGAAGATTGAAAAGCCTGCCCGTTATATCGGGAATGAGGTGAATTCAGTTATGAAGAACAAAGAAGATGTCGATATTCGTTTCGCCATGTCATTTCCCGATGTCTATGAAATTGGTATGTCTCATCTGGGGATCCAGATCCTCTATGATATGTTCAACAAGCGTGAAGACGTATGGTGTGAGCGTGTCTATTCTCCGTGGACCGATCTGGATCAGATTATGAGAGAGAGAAAGATCCCATTATTTGCATTGGAGTCACAGGATCCGATAAAGGAATTCGATTTCCTTGGAATCACAATCCAGTATGAGATGTGTTATACCAATATCCTGCAGGTACTGGACTTAAGCGGCATCCCACTGGCAGCAGAGGAAAGAACGGACGAAGATCCGATCGTAATCGGCGGCGGTCCGTGTACGTATAATCCGGAGCCGTTAGCGGAGTTCTTCGACCTGTTCTATATGGGAGAAGGCGAGACAGTCTATGATGAGCTTCTGGATGCTTATAAGAAGAATAAGAAGCGTGGCGGAACGAGAAAAGAATTTCTGGAGATGGCAGCAGAAATCGAAGGAATCTATGTTCCTGCATTCTATGATGTAACTTATAAAGAAGACGGTACGATTGAAAGCTTCTGTCCGAATAACCCGCATGCAAAAGAAAAGATTAAAAAGCAGGTAGTCATGGATATGAGCAGCGCAACATATCCGGAGAAGCCAGTCGTTCCGTTTATCAAGGCAACACAGGACCGTGTCGTACTTGAGATTCAGAGAGGCTGCATCCGTGGATGCCGTTTCTGCCAGGCGGGAATGTTATACCGTCCGACCCGTGAGAAAGATATAGAAGTACTAAAAGAATATGCTTATAAAATGCTTAAGAATACAGGGCATGAAGAGATTTCCTTAAGTTCCTTAAGTTCCAGTGATTACAGTCACTTAAGAGAGCTTGTAATGTTCTTAATTGAGAACTTTAAGTCGCAGGGAATCAACATCAGTCTTCCATCCCTTCGTATTGACGCATTTTCACTGGATGTGATGGGACAGGTACAGGATATCAGAAAGAGCAGCCTGACATTTGCACCTGAGGCCGGATCACAGCGTATGCGTAATGTGATCAATAAAGGACTTACAGAGGATGATATTCTTGGAGGTGCCGGACAGGCGTTCGACGGCGGCTGGAATAAGGTAAAGCTTTATTTTATGCTTGGACTTCCGACAGAGACGGAAGAAGATATGAGAGCTATTCCGGAACTTGCAGACAGAATTGCCAGACGTTATTACGAGATTCCAAAGGATCAGCGTAATGGAAAATGTCAGATTACAACGAGTACATCGTTCTTTATTCCAAAGCCATTTACCCCGTTCCAGTGGGCAAGAATGTATACAAATGAAGAATATATTTCAAGAGCTGCAATCGTAAAGCATGCGTTCAATGAACAACTTAACAGAAAGAGCCTGAAATATAACTGGCACGATGCGGAAGTTACTGTGCTGGAGGGGGTCTTCGCAAGAGGTGACAGAAAGACGGCAGCAGTGATCAAAGAAGCTTACCGTCTGGGATGTCTGTATGACTCCTGGAGTGATCAATTTGATAATGACAAATGGATGCAGGCCTTTGAAAATACAGGAATTGATATTGCATTCTATAATCACAGAGAACGTCCGCTGGATGAAGTATTCCCATGGGATTTTATCGACATCGGTGTGACAAAAGAGTTCCTTAAGAGAGAATGGAACCATGCAATGAATGCAGAAGTAACACCTAACTGCCGTATGAAATGTTCCGGCTGTGGTGTTGCACAATGGAAAGGAGGTGTCTGTGTTGAAAATAAGAATTAAATTCCGCAAATATGGGGTGATGCGTTTCATCGGACACCTGGACGTGATGCGTTATTTTCAGAAAGCAATCCGGCGTGCAGAGATCCCGATCGCATTTACAACCGGATACAGCCCACATATGATCATGTCATTTGCACAGCCGCTTGGAGTCGGTGTGACAAGTGACGGAGAATATTTTGATATTGAGATTACAGAACCAATTGCTTCTGAAAAAGCAGTTGCACAGCTGAATGCTGTGATGGTAGAAGGAATTGAAGTCATCAGCTTCCGAGAGATTTCATCGGATAAGAAAGCAAGTGGTATGACGATCGTAGCTGCTGCAGATTATAAAGTAACATTCCCGGAGACGTTCCAGCATGCAGAAGAGATCCGTATACTTCCAGAAAGCTGGAAAGAGAAAGTGGATGCGTTCATGGCACAGCCTCAGATTGTTGTATTAAAGAAAACAAAGCGTAGTGAAAAAGAAGTAGATATCAAACCAATGATCTATAAGATATCTGCGCTGGATGATGGTATCTATATGTATCTTGCAACCGGAAGTGAGCAGAATCTGAAACCGGATCTGGTATCGGAAGCATTCTTAAAGTTTGCAGATGAAGATCCGGAGACAACACCGGTGCATATTCACAGAATAGATGTGTATGCTAAGAATCCGGAAGCGAAAGACGGACAGACAGAGTTTGTTACTCTGGAAGACCTCGGAAAAGATATTTTATAAAATTAGAATTCCATCCATCTGACAGGAGTGATAAAATATGAGTAAAAAGGAAGTAAAGACAAATGCAATGCGTATGCTGGACCGTGCCAGGGTGTCCTATACGTATGAAGAGTATGAATGCGATGACTTCACAGACGGTATCCAGACAGCAGATAAGCTCGGATATGATCATGCGCTTGTCTATAAAACACTGGTTACAACCGGGAAGACCGGGAATCATTATGTATTTGTAATCCCGATCGAGGCAGAGATTGATTTTAAAAAAGCAGCGAAAGTAGTCGGTGAAAAGTCACTGGAAATGCTGCATTTAAAAGACCTGACGAAAGTAACGGGATATGTACGCGGCGGCTGTACAGCCATCGGTATGAAGAAACAGTTTCCGACTGTGATCCAGGAGGATGCAAAAGAACTGGAATATATGCATGTCAGTGGCGGTAAGCTTGGTATGCAGATCCGTCTTGCACCACAAGATCTTCAGAAAGTCGCAAAAGCCGAATTTGCTGATGTGATCAGACAGTAAGAAGATAGTTTTCCGACAGGATTATAGATAAAATATTTTCCGGAATCTGATTAATGTATGTATATTTATGCAGTACTTCTAAAAATGAATCCTTATTTTTCTGCATATTAACACATTATTGCATTGAAGTGAACGCGAAAATGATGTAAGATAAATGCAGTTATGTTGTTATAAACAAAAGACAAAATTCATTTTTATGAAAATACTTGTTTGGAGGAATACGAAAAGAATATGAAAAAAGTTGTAAAATTTGGTGGTAGTTCGCTTGCAAGTGCCGAGCAGTTTAAAAAAGTAGGTAACATTATCAGAAAAGAGGAATCCAGAAGATATGTCATTCCATCCGCACCTGGTAAACGTACGCCGGATGATACAAAAGTAACAGACATGTTATACAGCTGTTATGGACAGGCTATCCTTGGAGAAGATGCTGAGAAAGATTTTGAAGAGCAGTTAGAAGCAATCAAAGAAAGATATAACAGTATCATCAGAGGACTGAATCTGGATCTGAGCCTGGATGAGGAATTTAAAACAATCCGTACAAACTTCAGCAAGAAGATTGGCCGGGATTACGCTGCTTCCCGTGGAGAATATCTCAACGGTATCATCATGGCTGCATATCTTGGATATGAATTTATTGATGCTGCAGAAGTAATCGTTTTTGATGAAAATGGTAATTTTAACGGAGACAAGACACACGAAATCCTTTCCGCAAGACTGGAACAGACAGAACGTGCCGTTATTCCTGGATTCTATGGTGCAAAGCCGGATGGAAGCATCCAGACTTTCTCACGTGGCGGATCCGACATCACAGGTTCAATCGTTGCAAAGGCAGTACATGCCGATATGTATGAGAACTGGACAGATGTATCAGGTTTCCTGATTGCAGATCCAAGAATCATCAAAAATCCAAAACCAATCGATGTAATTACATATAGAGAACTGCGTGAGTTATCCTACATGGGAGCAACCGTTCTTCACGAAGATGCCATTTTCCCGGTACGTAAAGAAGGAATCCCGATCAATATCCGTAACACCAATGCACCGGAAGATAAGGGAACACTCATCGTAGAAGATACCTGCAGAAAACCTCGTTTCACAATCACAGGTATTGCAGGAAAGAAAGATTTCGCATCTATTACGATTGAAAAAGCAATGATGAACTCCGAAGTCGGATTCTGCCGCAAGGTTCTGGAAGTATTTGAGAACAATCACATTTCCATTGAACATATGCCGTCTGGAATCGACACTATGACTATCTTTGTTCATAGAGATGAGTTCGAAGAAAAAGAACAGGATGTCATTGCCGGAATCCACAGAGCAGTAGAGCCGGATTTCCTGGAACTGGAATCAGATCTTGCTCTGATCGCAGTCGTAGGAAGAGGTATGCGTGCTACACGCGGTACTTCCGGACGTATCTTCGCAGCACTTGCACATGCAAATGTTAACGTAAAAATGATCGACCAGGGATCCAGTGAGCTCAATATTATCATTGGTGTCAGAAGTCATGATTTTAATGCTGCAATCAATGCAATTTACGATATCTTTGTAAATACAATGATTTAATCATTCGTTTACTAACTGTATCCGCTGACCAGAGTCAGCCGGACAGTTAGATTAATTAAAAATTGGGGAGGCTTTTATTAGCTATGAATATTATGTTTTTTCTAAAGCCGAAAAGCGATCTGGCCTACATCTATGATTATCACACATTACGCCAGGCTTTGGAGATTATGGAATATCACAAATACTCCTGTGTACCGATATTAAATAAAGAGGGGAAATATATCGGATCTATCACAGAAGGAGATCTTTTATGGTCGCTGAAAGAACTGAACATCTTTAATATCAAAGAAGCAGAATCCATCAGTATCATGAAGATCAAACGCCGTGTCGATTATCAGTGTGTCACTGCTGAATCGAACATGGAAGATCTGATCGGCCGTGCAATGGAACAGAATTTTGTACCGGTCATTGATGATCAGGAACATTTTATTGGTATTATTACCAGAAGAGATATTATTGGTTATTGTTATGATAAATTGAAAGAATGTGGAGAACAAGATGATCATTGATTTTCATACGCACATATTTCCAGACAAGATAGCCGGGCGTACGCTCGACTATCTTTCTGGTATTATAAATTCCAGACCGTTTGCGCCTGGTTCTTATACCGGACTTCGTGCTTCCGGCGAACAGGCGGGCGTGGATATATCTATTGCGCTCCCTGCCGTGACAAAAGTATCACAGATTGATTCTGTCAACCGTTTTGCTTCCAGATACCTGGAAGGTCCTGTGATTTCCTTTGGCGGAATACATCCGCAGGCTTCTAATTACAAAGACATCTTACATGATATCAAAAGCATGGGATTAAAAGGGATCAAATTACATCCGGATTATCAGGACACTTATTTTGACGATATCCGCTATGAACGGATCATTGATCGTGCCTCCGAACTGGGGCTGATTACCGTTGTTCATGCCGGAGCCGATCCAAAATGTCCGGATGATGTACACTGCACACCTCAGATGGCACGTAAAGTAATTGATGAAGTAAGACCGGAAAATCTTGTACTTGCCCATATGGGAGGTCTCGTAATGTGGGATGAGGTCGAAAAATATCTGGTAGGACAGGATGTATATTTTGACACTGGAGTCGTACTGGACCGCATGCCACAGGAACAGTTTATCCGAATGGTACGCAGTCATGGTGCTGACCGCATTTTATTTGGAACGGATTCACCATGGGCAGATCAGAAAAACTTTGTAACGATATTAAATTCTATGCCGCTTACATCTGATGAGAGAGAAGCGATATTTTCCGGAAATGCCATGAAGCTGCTTGGTCTGTAAGGATAATTTTATTGTTTTTTCGGCTTAAAATCGTCTGGGTGAAAAAAATAGCAAAAATATAAAAATTATTTCCAATAACACTTGATTTTTCAAAAATCATATGCTATTATCTTCTAGTATGCCGCACAGCGAGGTTGAAGTTCTGCTGAAATCATCAGTCAGACACCGTAACTGGCGAGTAATGATAATAGGAGGTGCCATATGTACGCAATTATAGCAACAGGTGGTAAACAGTACAAAGTAGCCGAAGGCGATATCATTAAAGTAGAGAAACTTGGTGTAGAAGCTGGAGAAACTTTTACATTTGACCAGGTTCTTGCAGTAAGTGACAACGGATTAAAAGTTGGTAACCCAACAGTTGAAGGTGCAACAGTTGAAGCTTCTGTAGTTGAGAACGGTAAAGCTAGAAAAGTTATCGTTTACAAGTACAAGAGAAAATCTGGATACCACAAGAAAAACGGTCACAGACAGCAGTATACTGCAGTTAAGATTGAAAAAATCAACGCTTAATATTGGAGAGCATCCATGATTCATGTAACGATCTTTCAGAACAAGTACAAAGAGTGTGTAGGTTTTCAGACAGAAGGACATGCCGAATATGCAGATCCCGGACAGGATATTGTATGTGCCGCTGCTTCTATTCTGGTGATCAACACGATAAATGCAATTGAAGAATTCACGGAGGATGACGCAAGTCTGATTTCCGAAGAAGAGTCGGGAATGATTTCCTATCATCTGAATCATCCGTCGAAGGATGCACAGCTTTTGCTGAATACGATGATACTTGGTCTGGAACAGATGGTAGATGATGACAACTATGCAGAATATATTGATTTAACATTCGAGGAGGTGTAACAACCATGATGAAATTAAACCTTCAGTTTTTCGCTCATAAAAAAGGTGTAGGTTCTACAAAGAACGGTAGAGATTCTGAGTCTAAGAGACTTGGTGCTAAAAGAGCTGACGGACAGTTTGTAAAAGCTGGTAACATTCTTTACAGACAGCGCGGAACAAAGATTCATCCAGGAATCAATGTAGGACGCGGCGGTGACGATACATTATTCGCACTCGTTGATGGCGTTGTAAGATTTGAAAGAAAAGGAAAAGATAAGAAACAGGTTTCTATCTATCCAGTAGCTTAATTATGAGTTGAAAAAGTGCGTTGCAATGATTAACTTCTTTCGGTTATGATGCAGCGCGCTTTTTTTAACTTCCGTTTATTTTATATAGATGAAAGGAATACAGTATGTTTGCAGATAGAGCAAGGATATTTATTAGAGCAGGTAAAGGCGGAGATGGACATGTAAGTTTCCGTCGTGAGAAGTACGTGGCGAATGGCGGTCCGGACGGCGGTGACGGCGGACGTGGCGGTGACGTTATATTTGAAGTCGATGAGGGACTGAATACACTTCAGGACTATAGACATAAAAGAAAATTTACAGCAAAAGACGGTGAACAGGGCGGAAAGCGTAGATGTCATGGTGCAGACGGTGAAGATATTGTCCTGAAAGTTCCAGAAGGAACCGTTATCAAAGAATCAGAATCCGGAAAAGTCATTGCAGATATGTCCGGAGATAACCGCAGACAGATCATCTTAAAGGGTGGTAAAGGCGGTCTTGGAAATCAGCATTTTGCAACTGCAACCATGCAGGTTCCAAAATATGCGCAGCCTGGCCAGCCTGCAAAAGAATTATTCGTAGATCTGGAATTAAAAGTCATTGCAGACGTAGGGCTTGTAGGTTTCCCAAATGTTGGTAAATCTACATTCTTATCCCGTGTAACGAATGCACAACCGAAGATTGCGAATTACCATTTTACAACTTTGAACCCGAATCTTGGAGTTGTTGACCTCCCAGATGCACCGGGATTTGTCATTGCAGACATTCCTGGACTAATCGAGGGTGCTTCTGAGGGAGTGGGACTGGGCCATCAGTTCCTCCGTCACATTGAACGTACCAAATTGATGATCCATGTAGTAGATGCAGCTGGTACAGAAGGACGTGATCCGGTCGATGATATCTATAAGATCAACAATGAGTTGAAAGCTTATAATGCTGATATCGCCAATCGTCCGCAGGTAATTGCTGCCAATAAGATCGACGCGATTTATACAGAAGATGATCCGGTTCAGCGTCTGAAAGATGAATTTGAACCACAGGGTGTCAAAGTATTCCCAATTTCCGGCGTTACCGGACAGGGAATCCAGGAATTACTTTACTATGTATCGAATGAGTTACAGCATCTGGATCAGGAAACAATCGTATTCGAACAGGAATATTTCCCAGAAGAGGAGATTCCAATGAACGATCTTCCATATACGATTGAAAAAGAAGATGATATGTATGTAGTAGAAGGACCGAAGATTGAGAAAATGCTCGGTTATACTAATCTGGATTCCGAAAGAGGATTTGCATTCTTCCAGAAATTCCTCAAAGAATCTGGTATTCTGGAGCAATTAGAAGAGGCTGGAATTCAGGAAGGTGACACAGTACGTATGTATGGTCTGCAGTTTGATTATTATAAATAATATGTGCAGACATTAGAATAAAGGAGAAAGAAATGACAACAAAACAGAGAGCTTATTTAAAAGGTCTTGCCATGAATCTGGAACCGATTTTTCAGATTGGTAAAAACAGCATGACACCGGAAGTTACAAAAGCAATCCAGGAAGCCCTGGATGCAAGAGAGCTGGTTAAAATCAGTGTCCTGAAAAACTGTGCTGACGATCCACGTGCCATCGCTGAAGTAATTGCCGAGCGTACACGTTCCCAGGTTGTCCAGGTTATCGGCAAGAAGATCGTATTATACAAAGAAGGTAAAGACAAACACAAGAAGATTGAACTGCCAAAATAAATTCAGGTAGGAGATTCGATTCAAATGAAAATAGGAATCATGGGAGGAACATTTGACCCAATCCATAACGGTCATTTAATGCTTGGCCATGCCGCTTTTAGGGCATTTCACCTTGACAAGATATGGTTTATGCCAAACGGAAATCCTCCCCACAAAAAAAGTTCTACAATAAAATCAAGTGCACAGGACCGGATGGAAATGACACGCCGCGCGATTGCGCCTTATCCGGAATTTGAATTACAGCCATATGAAGCATTACGCCAGGAGGTTTCCTGTTCTTATCAGACAATGGAATACTTTCATGCGCAGTATCCGGATGATAAATTCTATTTTATCATCGGTGCCGACTCTCTTATGGCAATTGAAAGCTGGGTTCATCCGGAACGCTTATTTCCAACCTGTACGATTCTTGCCACCTATCGTGATGAGATCCGCACAAAAGAAGCTATGCTTGAACAGATCAGACATCTGAATCAAAAATACCATGCGAAGATCCGGCTGCTTGAGACATCCCTCATGCCGGTATCTTCCCATGAGCTCCGTGCGAAGATGAAAGCAGGAGTGCCGGTTGAAGCATATATCCCGGCTTCTGTAGAAACTTATATTCAGGAACAGAATTTATACAAAAAGAAGGAAAAGAGTAATGGATGACAAGATTTTGAAATTACAGCATACATTAAAAAAAGAACTCGATGAAGATCGTTATCAGCATACCCTCGGAGTGATGTATACCTCTGCATCTATGGCCATGCGTTATGGCGCAGACGTTACACAAGCGCTTTTAGCCGGTTTACTCCATGACTGCGCAAAATGTATCCCTGGTGATAAAAAAATCCATCTCTGCGAAAAATACGGCCTTCCTGTATCAGATGTAGAATATGAAAACCCAGGTCTTTTACATGCCAGACTTGGTGCATATCTTGCAGAAAAAAAATATCATATTCATGACCAGGAGATTATCCATGCAATCAGCAGTCATACAACAGGACGTCCTGGTATGTCTCTCCTGGAAAAGATTGTCTATATTGCAGATTATATCGAACCCGGAAGAAGAGAACTTCCAAATATGAAAGAAGTCCGACCTCTGGCTTTTACAGATATTGATCAATGCCTTTACCGCATTCTGGAAGATTCCCTGGTCTATCTTAATAGCAGGAATATCTCTGTAGATCCTATGACACAGAAAACTTACGATTATTATAAAAACGAACTAAAAAAGGAGGCATAATCCTATGAATCAGGCGAAAGAAATGGCACGTATTGCATTTGAAGCGCTGGAAGATAAGAAAGGAGAAGATGTCTGTGCAATTGATATCTCATCCGTATCCGTTCTTGCAGATTACTTCGTAATTGCAAACGGAAACAGTGACAGCCAGGTACGTGCACTTGTTGAAAACGTAGAAGAGAAGATGCATAAAGCCGGCTATGCCGCAAAAGAAACCGAGGGACACAGAAGTGGCGCCTGGGTTCTGATCGATTTTGGCGATATCATTGTTCACATCTTTGATAAAGAGAACCGTCAGTTCTATAATCTGGAGCGTATCTGGAGTGACGGAAGAAAAATTAATGATGTAAATGAATTATAATTCTATAAAAACATCATATGAATAACACAAAAGCATCATATGATATAATATGTTATTCATATATCATTCATCCGGGTATTATACTTCGTAGAATGATATATGAATATTTTTTATTATATTGTATGATGCTTTTAAAATAAAATATTCTAATTAAAATTTAATTTGATATCTAATTGAAAAACCGGAAAACGCCTATTACTTTTCCCATAATCTGCACATCTTTTACAATGATCGGCTCCATGGTATCATTTTCCGGCTGCAGTCTGTATATTCCTTCTTCTTTAAAGAATCTTTTTACAGTTGCTCCATCTTCAACCAGTGCAACTATCATCTCACCGTTGTCCGCAACAGAAGTCTGTTCTACAAGTACATAATCCCCATCCAGGATTCCTGCATTGATCATGCTTTCTCCATGTACTTTTAACATAAATGTCTGCTTATTCGGCATATATTCCATCGGAACAGGGAAGTAGTTCTCGATATTCTGTTCTGCAAGAAGTGGTTCCCCTGCAGCAACATGCCCTATGATCGGAACATTTACCATTTCACGACGATTAAAATTAAACGAATCATCCAGAATTTCAATTGCACGTGGTTTTGTAGGATCCCTTCTGATGTAACCATTTTTTTCAAGAGTCTCAAGATGAGAATGAACAGAAGAGGTCGACTTCAGATGTACCGCCTCGCAGATATCTCTGACTGAAGGTGGAAATCCTCTTTCCAGTATCTGTGATTTTATATATTCTAGTATTTCCTGCTGTTTTGCACTTATTTTACCCTGTGCCATATGTATACCCTCCTTAAAATTTTCTTTCCGATGGATGTGTATACTTTATTTTACCATAGTACAGCAAAAAACGCAAACAGATGTTTAGAAAATACGTTCGAAAATCTTGTTGACAAACGTTTGTTCTGTGTATATAATAGCAGTGTAGGGAACAAACGTTCGCAATTGATGAATTTCCGCGTAATCTGTCGTTTTTAGTAGAGGATGTCATCAATCGATACTCTTTCACATATTCATATCATTGAGGAGGGCATTTATATGAACAGAGAAAACAGACCATCTGGTAACAGCAATAACAAAAATCACAAAAACATACCACAAAAGAACAGCAGACGTAAAAAGAAAGCAGCATATAAACTTGCCGGCATACTCTTAACAGTCATAATTGTTATCGCATTAAGTGTTTTTCTCAGCGACCGACTGGTGAGTGCACATGACAATGCCGGCAGTCATTCATCCGACAGACCAAAGTATTATAAAAGTATTCAGATCAAAGCCGGCGATACGTTATGGCAGATTGCAGAGCAGAATATGTCTGATGAATATGATTCCATTACGGATTATATCTTAGAAGTAAAGCGGATCAATAATCTTGCATCAGATAACATTCAGTCAAGTCAGTATCTGATGATTCCATATTATAGTATGTAGGAATATGGAGCCAATATTGTTTATCCCAAATATTACAAAATATAAAGTAACAGTATAAAATAACAGTAGTACAAATACTGATACACAAAATAAAAGCTGAAACACTTACATAATAGCAGCTTACATCCGAGGCAATGAATGAAAAAAGTAGTTCATTGCCGATTTCTAAGTGATTTCAATCTATACGACAAATACCAATTTTTCCAATAGATGTAGACGTACTCACGCATATCTGCTATAATTATATTGATTTTCGGGTTCATTGCCGATTTTCGAAATCACAAAATTTTGTTGTATTTTTATCTTTTATTGATTACTTATTTTATTTTCATACTATTTATTTTATGATCTACGATTTATAAATGGAGGTTTCTTATACTTATGATTGACTATTCATCCGATAATACAGCCAGCACGGCTACCAACAAAGTTCATACATATCATGAAAAAAATCAAATTGACCAGACACTTCGTTTGCGTGAAGTTTTAAAATCGTTGCCACCTTTTGTTAAGGACTATTTTCGTGCAATGGAACCAAAATCATCCGTCCGTACACGTATCAGCTATGCTTACGATATCCGTGTGTTTTTTCATTTTCTTTTGGAAAATAATCCTGTATACAAGAATTATACTCTGGACCAGTTTACGCTTCAGGATCTGGAAAGTCTGGAACCTGTTGATATTGAGGAATATCTGGAATACCTGAAGGTTTATAAACGCGATGATGACGGCGAACTTATTACCAATGGTGAAAAAGGCCTTGCCCGGAAAATGTCGGCACTTCGGAGTTTTTATGGATATTATTACAAACACCGTATGATTCAGAAAAACCCGACTCTTTTAGTCGACATGCCAAAACTACACGATAAAGCAATTATACGTCTGGATACAGATGAAGTTGCTATGTTACTGGACTTTGTGGAATCTGCAGGTCAGCATTTGTCCGGTCAGGCTCTTGCATATTATAAAAAAACCCGTGAACGGGATCTTGCAATATTGACACTTTTACTTGGTACAGGAATCCGTGTCTCTGAATGTGTAGGACTTGATCTGAAAGATGTTGATTTTAAGAACAATGGAATTATGGTAACCAGAAAAGGTGGCAGCCAGATGGTTGTATATTTTGGCGATGAAGTTGCCAAAGCTCTTCAAAATTACATAGAAGGTGATCGAAAAGCTACTACGCCCCTCTCCGGCCATGAACAAGCTCTGTTTTTATCCACACAGCGCAAACGCATGGGTGTCCAGGCGATTGAAAATATGGTCAAAAAATATGCCCGTCAGGTTACTCCTAATAAAAAAATCACCCCCCATAAGCTGCGTAGTACCTATGGTACTTCCCTTTATAAGGAAACCGGTGATATTTATCTGGTTGCCGATGTCCTCGGGCATAAAGACGTTAATACAACGAAAAAGCATTATGCTGCCATTGACGATCACCGCAGACGCGTTGCTGCATCTGCCGTAAAATTGCGTGAATTATAAGCTAAAACAATATATCATCACTGCCCTCTCTGCCAACTCAATTTACCGCAATACACAACTTCCTTTATATATTATTTGTCTTCAAAAACTTCTGGGCTGTCAGATATTCATAAGAATTAAAATTCCTGTAATTAATATCTGACAGCCCAGAGGTTTTACATTATTTACTATTTATTTACTTTTTAAGATAGTTTTTAAGAGTTTTACATCTCTCTTTCATCTATACTTTGTTATAATTATAATTTCGGATCAGTTATGCTCTCTCTTAATGCTACCAGCTGTTCAATTGCTTCTGCTGTTCCATCAATACCAAGGATTGAGCTGTCAAGACAGATATTATAACTTTCTGCAGCTCCCCATTTTTTGTTGCTGTAATAATTATAATAGCTGGAACGTCTTTTGTCTGTTTTCTTAATAAGTTCTTTTGCTTTTGCATCTGTCAGGTCATAGATTCTTGCGATTCTGCGGATACGTGCATCCATATCTGCATGTATAAATACACTCAATACGTTGCTATATTCTTCCAATGCATAATCTGCACATCGTCCTACAAGGATGCACGGTCCTTCATCCGCAATCTTACGGATTGTGTCAAACTGTGCCAGGAATATCTTATGGTTGATTGGCATATCTGTATAACTTGAAGATGGATATCCAAATGAGTAAGAATCCATTACCAGTGAATAGAGAAAGCTATTCGTCGGTTTTTCATCATGTGTTTCAAACAATTCTTCGCAGATACCACTTTCTTTTGCAGCTCGTTCTAACATTTCCCTGTCATATAACTTAATTCCCAGATCTTCCGCAACCTTATATCCTATCTGGCGGCCTGCACTTCCATATTCCCTACCGATCGTAATAATTGTATTCGTTTTTGCCATATAAATCACGCTCCTAAAAATAGTATGTGTATATTATACAGCAAACTTAGATAAATGTATAGAATTTTCGCATAATTTAACAACATTTATTCCTTAGTCTGTCTAGTAATTCAGAGAAGTATTCCGGAAGTGGTGCATTTACTTCCAGATATTCTCCTGTTCTTGGATGTATTACCCCTAATGTCTTCGCATGCAGTGTCTGTCCCTGAAGTCCTTTAAACGGACATTTCTTCGGTCCATATACTTCATCTCCCACCAAGGGATGCCCGATGCTGGCCATATGTACACGGATCTGATGTGTACGACCGGTTTCAAGCTGGCATTGAATATAAGTATACTCTCCAAAACGCTCTAATACTTTATAATGTGTCACGGCATTCCGTCCGTTCTTACAATGCGTACTCATCTTTTTCCGGTCCGTCGGATGTCGTCCGATTGCTGCATTGACCGTCCCTGAGTCTTCTTTTATGTTGCCGTGAACGATTGCTACATAAATTCTCTGGATAGAATGCTCTTTCAGCTGCTCCGACAGACTCTGATGTGCCATATCATTTTTACATACAACCAGTGATCCGGTCGTATCCATGTCAATCCGGTGGACGATTCCCGGACGCATACATCCATTAATTCCAGAAAGTTCATTACCACAATGATACATCAATGCATTGACAAGTGTTCCGGAATAATGTCCGGGTGCAGGATGCACAACCATCTGTTTTGGTTTGTTGATCATGATCAGATCTTCATCTTCATACAGAATATCTAATGGAATGTCTTCAGGCTCTATATCCGGCTCTTTTGCCTCTGGCATAGTTACTTCTACCCTGTCTTCAAAAGAAAGCCTGTAATTGGATTTTACAGGCTTCTGATTGACTTTCACATATTCCTCTTTGATTAATTTCTGTATATAAGATCTCGATCTGTCTTCTAACTCTTCTGAAAGATAGCGGTCCAGACGCTGCCCCTCTGTATTATGATCGATGAAATACTCTTTCAAGTTCTTCCTCCTTATAATAAAACAAAACTAATACTATCAGCAAAAATGCTGCAACTGTTACATAGATATCCGCAACATTAAAAATCGGGAAATTGATCAGTTTAAAATAGAAAAAATCAACTACGTAATTCAGTCTGATGCGGTCAATACAATTACCAAATGCTCCAGACAGGATCAATACTGCACAAATACGAAGCGGCAGATACTTTTTTTCCATCGGAACCTTCCCATAAAACCATATTACAACAAGCGAGATTACTAGCACGCTGATGTAAAAAAAGATTCTCTGATTCTGAAACAGGCCAAATGCAGCTCCTCTGTTTTCCAGATATTCCAGTTGGAATACATTCCTGATCAGGACATACGCTGATTGTCCTTTTAGTTGCTGTACAACGATTTGTTTGGTAAACTGATCCAGAAAGACTAATATACATACACTAACAACGGCCATCATATAGTGTCTGATACGACCGTTTTGCTTATTGCTATTTTCAATACTCATACGCTTTCATACTCCTCGACATGCTACTATATAATCTGACATTTCTATGATCAGATATATTTACGAACAGAGACCATATAGCGTCCCTTTTTTGTTTCTGACAGAATTCCCTGATAAGATATTCTTCCTGTTTTTCTTACAGAAATGATGTCGCCATCTTTCAGACGGTATCCATTACTGGTAATTAATTTTCCATTTACAAATACATTTCCTGCTTCAATCTGTGGTGTGATCTTACTTCTGGAAACCGGATACGCAAGCGCAAGTACACTGTCCAGACGGATCGATGATACGGTTCCCTTTAATTCTTCATACCGTGGTTCATAATCCATCGCAAACTGGTCACTCAGTGCCGTCTTTATATTTGTATGGCGGATCTTTGTCAGATTATCCATGACATACTCCACCATTTCTTCTTTTACAAATATAACTGCTCTCTGGTCTTCAACAATAATATCACCTATTTTGCACCTTTCAATTCCCAGATTCATTAGTGCTCCAAGATAATCTCTGTGATTTAATTCTTCCGCAAAACGCTTGTTAGCCGGCGTGACTTCTATTGTCCGAACAGGATATTCATAATCATAATAAAGAGCATCAGGTAGAAATACAGCCATCTGACGCTCTGATAAGTCATAGCCACCGTATGTCTCGTATTGAGATAAAAACATATCTTTCGGTGTCGTATGAAGAATATTCAATTCATTCAAATTAAGAAAGTCAGAAAATACAACGATTCCTCTGTTATATGCCAGCCGTGATAACTCTATCAGCCGTTTCTGCAACATACTTTCTTCTTTATTCATAATTAAAATCTAGACCTCATAGACGAAGAATCCAGGGATGTATTAAGAAGATCCTGTAAATCTCCGGAAATGTCTACATTTGTAGGTGTTACCAGGAATATGTAGTTTGAAATCTTCTGAAGATTTCCACTAATTGCAAATGTAGCACCTGAAGTAAAGTCAATGATACGCTGTGCAATCTCAAGATCCAGTCCCTCAAGATTCAAAATAACGGTACGTCCACTTAATAAAGTCTCTGTAATCTCTCTTGAATCTTCTACAGAAGTTGGTTTAATCACACAGACTTCCATATTAACAGTCCTTCTTGCAGGCTGGCGCATCGGAGTTACTTTATTATTAGAGAATGAAGATTTTGCTTTTGCTGATCCATGATCTTCTTCTTCGTATTCTTCCGTTTCCCTTTCTACTTCTTTTTTCGGTCTGTGGAAGAAACTTCTCTTTGGTTTCTCTTCATACTCATCTTCATATTCGTCATCATCGAAGAAATCATCATCATCAAAATCGTCTTCTCCGTCATCTAACTTCATGATATTTAAGAACTTATCTAAAACACCCATTTTTTAATAAATCTCCTATCTTCCGTTTATACTTGCTGCGTGTAGTCACGCGCTCCAAAAATTCCGGTTCCTACACGGACCATAGTGGCCCCTTCTTCTATGGCAACCTCATAATCATTTGTCATACCCATAGAAAGAATGCTCATAGTAATATTATCAATGTTTTTCGCTGCTATGTCAACAGATAATTTCCGTAATTCCGCAAAAATCGACCTGTTTTCTTCCGGATTCTCCACAAATGGTGCAATTGTCATCAATCCTTTTACCCGGATATGTGAAAATTTTGAAATCTGTTCAACAAACTCCGGAACCTCTTCTGGCATGAGCCCGAATTTACTTTCTTCTTTTGCTACATTTACTTCAATCAAAACATTGGCTGTCACATTATGCTTTTCTGCTTCTTTATCTATCGTTTCTGCCAGACGGATAGAATCTACTGAATGGATCAGATCTACTTTATCAATAATGTATTTTACCTTGTTCCGCTGCATATGGCCGATCATATGCCAGTGAATATCTTTTGGCAGGACTTCATACTTTGATGCCAGCTCCTGTGCTTTATTTTCTCCATTTACGCGAACACCGAGTTCATATGCCTCCTGAAGCATTTCCACTGGTTTTGTTTTGCTTACTGCAATCAGTGTTACTTCTTCCCTCTTTCTTCCGGCACGGTCACACGCTGCCTGGATATTTTCCTCGACTTTTTCAAGATTTTCTTTTAACATATATTACCACTCCTTTTTAAGATACCACATCGCCCTCATGGACATCTTTTCCATTTAAAGCAATGTGATCATAATTTGACAGTCCATAATTATCGCCATTTTGTATAATATAATACTCATCACTTTCGCACAGAATCTGTATCTGTCTGAACACAGCATAACCACGATTAATGTTATAAACACCTTTTAGTTTTCTGGTTTTTTTAATTTTATAGCTGTCTTCAGAATCTGGTTTGCGAAGTGTTGTATTTTCTTTAAAATCATCTTTACTTACATATACCAGTCCATTGATGGCATCCCGGTAATAAATGTTAATGGACTGAAATTCTGCATGTTCTTTTCCGGTGTCAACCAATACTCCGGTAGCATTGCTATTCCCACCCTGTGTCAGATAGTCGTCCGGAATCACATAAAAACTTTTTGTTGTAACAGCCGATTTTGGAATTTTAAGTCCCGACTGGTCCTCTAAAACTAATTCTACATCCACAAAACGGTCTTGCGCATAACGTACCATAGAATTGTCAAATGTCAGATAACCAAGATACGATCCATTGACCTTTTTTACAGAAAATACAGCTGTCATCGTCTCATTATCTTTCGGGAACCTCACCTGTACACTCAATGCATCCTTTAATTCTTTTGCAGTCTGCTTTCCAAGCGGCACGATTAAGGTCCAGTCATCATCACTGACAATTTTATATACCGGATCACCGGATTTGATCTTTGTATTATTTTTCTGCTCTGTTTTGTTATAATTTTTTTTACTCAACATTTCCGGTGTCACATCAGCCGGTTTTATATTCTCAAATCCATCGGTTGAGTACAGAATAATTCCATCCGCTTCTGCAGAATAAATTGCAAGCCCGTCGGTATCCGAATCCACCATCTGAGCCAGCTGCTCTTGCTTGCTCTGATTTGACTTGCCATCCAGTATACTGTCGATAGAACTGCGAAGTGTATAGATATCACTAAAACTTTCATCTGCATAATTTTCACAAAATGTCTGTGTCTTCTGTCGGATCGAGTCCTGCTCTGCAGATGTAAGTTTCTGTGTCTTTTTTTTGTCCTCCTCAAATTGAAGTTTTTGATCTGAGAGAGCATAAACTTCAGTTTTCGCACCCACTTTACTTCCTTCTGATACGAAATAATTCACATATCCCTTTCCATCCGAACGTATGACGGTTTCATTACGCAATGCCAGTCCTGTATACGTACTATCCCGCAAAATAGACCCTTCTCTTACCTCATAAACGGATATATGTTGTGCTGTCAGATATAATAATACTGTCATCACAAGATAAATAAATACAACACCAAAAATAATAATTCCTATATTAACATGCTTTTTCTTCTGGTACACCTTTATATTGGATGCATCATTTCCAGTCAAAATTCATAGCCTCCTGTTCTGTACTCATTTACTCCAATAAAATTATTCTAATAATTTTAAAGCAGCGCCATCCAGATAGTGAAACCTCTTTCCCTGATAGCTGTCCGCTGTCTCCATCATCAAAAAAAGCTCATCCCGCAGCTTCCACCAGCTGGTATTCCAATTGCAGAATACCGCATCTTTTTCCGGAATACGGCTAAACAAACGCTCAACTGCTATATCTGGCTTCAGATATTCCAAAAATAACATTAACCGCTGCAAATATTCTTCTTTTGAGCATAGCGTTATTGTACCATTTTCATACGCTTCGCACAACTGCGTGTTTTTTGCAATATACAAAGAATGTACTTTTACAATCTGGATTGGAAGTGCAGACAAGATCTTTGCAGTTTCTATCGCGTCAATCGTTTCATCTGATGGAAGATTCAAAATAACATGTGTACATATCTCAAACGAATATCTGCTGATACGAAGAACTGCATCGATGAACTCAGCCAATCCATGCCCACGTGATATGTGTTCTAATGTACGGTAATTAACAGTCTGTAGTCCAAGCTCTATGGTAATCTGTATTCCGGTTCTTCCCCGTATTTCATCCAGGACATCCAGATAATCTTCCCTGATACAATCAGGTCTGGTAGAAATTGCAATTTCCACAATATCCGGAACCTTTGCCGCCTCTTCCATATATTTACGGAATTTTTCAAGTGGCAGAAATGTATTGGTATAATTTTGAAAATAAGCAATAAACTTATGTGCATGATAACGCCGTTCAATATATGTCCTTGTTTTCTCCAGTTGTTCTGCCACCGGTACACTCTGTTCCATTGCTTCGAATCCGGTTCCATTTTCCGCACAAAAAGAACATCCTCGACCTGTAATTCTGTTCGGACAGGTTACCGGCAGATTAACCGGAAGCTTATATACTTTCTCGCCATATCTTTTTTTTAGATAATCCGAATACGGATAATATCGTTCATTTTCAGCCATTATTTTATTCCTTTCAAAAATAGTGTATATTAATTCCCACTTCTGTTCATACTGATAGCAGAAGATAAAAGGAGGATACTTACATGAAATGGTTTGATAATACGGCACTTACACTTGTTATCATCGGTGCACTTAACTGGCTTCTGGTAGGGGTATTCCGTCTCGACCTGGTAGCCCTTATCTTCGGAAATCTGACCTGGATTTCCCGCATTATCTATACTTTAATTGGTTTATGCGGGCTTTATCTGATCAGCCTTTATGGAAGAATAAAAAGTTCGTCCTAAAAAAGGGGTATCCGTTATCAGGATGCCCCTTTTCAAATTTTTTATTCTGGAATTGCTTCTACGATTGCCGTCATATCTTTATATAAGAGAGACTTGGTATCTGCATTCATCACAATAGAAATATATGGATGATCATCCTCTTCTGTCAACAGGATCAGACAGTTTCCTGCTAAATCCGTAGTTCCGGTTTTTCCACCAATTACAGTTACATTATCCGGTGCAAAAGCCTCCCCTTTCAGATAGGCATTTGTAGTGGATAAATCTATGGTTTTCTCCTTGCCATTCTTATCATGATACACAGAACTGTAGCTTGCAGTATGAACAATTTCAATAAATTTATCATATTTCACTGCTTCATTACAAATCAGATATAAATCATAGGCTGTCGTATAATGATTGGGATCAGTCAGACCATTTGGATTAACGAAGTGGCTGTTGGTCGCCCCTAGACTATTAGCAACTTCGTTCATCATATCGGCAAATCCTTCTACGCTTCCTCCCAGATATTCTGCGATCATAATCGCAACATCATTGGCAGATTTAAGCATCAGCGCGTGTAACGCCTGATCCAGCGTCATCGTGTCTCCTGCCTCAAGTCCCAGCTTTACCGCTCCGGACTCATGAACATAAACGTTCTCAGAGGCAGTCAGGACATCATCCAGATTACCGTATTTTAACGCACACAACGCAGTCAGGACTTTCGTAAGGCTTGCGGGGTTCAGCTTTTCATGGACATTTTTAGCATAGATAACGTTTCCACTATCGATGTCAAAAAGTCCAGCTGCCGTAGCCTGTGACATATCTACCGTAGTCCCCTGCGTCACATCATCTGTTGTTACACACAAATCTGCGGAAAAAGCATCCAATGCCTGTCCCTGTGACTGTGCTGCAATAGAATAATTCGAGTTATTTCTCGTCCTGTCATATTCAAAAGAATATACCTTGGTTCCACAGCCTGATAAAACAATAGTCGGAACCATAATACAGGAAATTACCTTTACCAGCTTATTTATACATCTCACGCCACTCTAAATCTCCCCTGTCCAGTGACTTGATCAGCAATTCTGCCGATGCAAGGTTAGTTGCCAATGGAATATTATGCATATCGCACAAACGCAACAAATTTGTATCATTTGGTTCATGCGGTTTTGGAGTTAATGGATCGCGGAAAAACAAGAGAAGATCTACTTCATTACTAACATCCGGCTCATGTGACTTTGGATTCAAAGGATCACGCAGGAAAATAACCAGGTCGATCTGATTGTGTTCTATCTGCGCGCAAATCTGCTGTTCACCGCCAAGATGCCCAGCAAGATATTTATGAACGTTAAGATTAGTTACTTCCTCTATTAATCTGCCTGTAGTTCCTGTTGCATATAACTCGTTCTTACTTAAAATACCACGATATGCAATACAAAAATTCTGCATTAATTTCTTTTTACCATCATGAGCAATTAAAGCAATATTCATGATATCTGCACCTTCCTTTGTCAATTATTATATTTCCTGACACATTGCAGTCTCACATTCAGGACAAATCCCATTCCAATATAAAGACTTACAAGTGACGTCAACCCGTAGCTTACAAATGGCAGCGGCACACCGGTATTAGGAAACAGTCCCGTTGCTACTGCTATATTAACGAAGCTTTGAAAGCCGACTAACGCAGCCATTCCACAGCATATACACGTTCCGGCAAGATCCTTTGCCTTACGCGCCACGCTCAAGCACTCCAGTGTGATCAGAAACAGAAGCACAATAACTGAACAGCCTCCTACAAATCCCAACTCTTCGCCGACTATTGTATATATAAAATCCGTCTGAGGCTCTGAAATGAAATTACCATTCTTCACAGAACTTATCATATTATTGTTCAGTCCCTTGCCCCATAACTGTCCGGAACCAATCGCCATCATTGCATTCGTCTGCTGATACGCAGCACCTGTTGCATATTTTTCAGGTTCCAGCCACGCAAGGATTCTAGTCTGCTGATAAGTCTCAATAATCTGCTGATCCGGCTGTAATACAAGGATAAATAAGATCACAGCAGCCGGTACTACCACTGCCAGTACTCCAATAATCAACTTGGAACTGAGTCCCCCCACATACCATAATGTACAGAATATCAGGAAAATAACAATACTCGTTGACATATCAGGCTGCTTATATACTAAAAAAAGCGGAGGTATCAGTAAAACAATCATCAGTAGTATGTTCCGCAATGAATTTATTTTCTCCCTATGTTTCATAATAAACTGTGAAAAGAATAAAATCAACATAATTTTTGTTAATTCTGACGGTTGAAATTGAATACCTGCTATTTCCAACCATCTTCTGGCGTTATTTACATCAGCACCAAAGAAGCGGACCATCAGAAGTAACAAAATATCAAAAATATAGATTACCCAGCTGAATCGCAGGAAAAAAGAATAGTCAAAGAAAGACAGGACTATCATAATAAAAAATCCAACAATAAAACCAAGTATCTGCTTATTCTGTACAGACTCTTTTGCACTTCCTATTGCAAGAATTCCTATAATGGTGATCGCTACCAGCATAAAAATCAATTTAAAATCATAATCACGAACTCTATAATTCTTAAACATTCTTTCTTTCCTGTCTTTCTTTTATCTGCAAACCAGATAGCCTTTTGTGGCGGCCTTCCTATGTAACAATTCAGTTCTTCAGATCCAGGATCGGGATATTCGCGTATAATACAGGCATTTTCGTATTCCTGCCGGTTACTCCCGTCTTGGTGATCTGAATATCCATACTTGCTGTATCAATCTTCATGTACTTGGAAATGACATGTGCTATATCATTTTTGATCAGCTCCATCATCTCCGGTGAGCAGTTTACTCTGTCTGATATCAGAAGGATTTTCAGCCTGTCTTTTGCTACTTGTCTTGAACTTTTTTTGTGAAATAAAGAAAATAGTCTCATATGCGTTCCTCCTGATTTCTATGGAATAATCCGGTTACGCGGGTCCATATTGTAATAGACTTGCCAAAATCCATAAAAGGAACTTCCTTGCCATCCAGGCGGCGGCATATATTATAAAATGCCTGTCCTGCAAGTGAATTCTTGCCCACCAGAGGCTCACCCTGGTTCGTTGCAATGACTACATTCTCATCATCCGGCACAACACCCAGTAAAGGAAGTCCAAGAATATCTATTACATCCTCCACTGTCATCATTTCTCCACGTCTTACCAGATCGGAACGTAATCTGTTAACAACCAGATCTACTTTCTTTATCTCATTTGCCTCCAGCAATCCTATGATTCTGTCTGCATCTCTAATTGCTGATACTTCCGGCGTTGTTACAACAATTGCATGATCTGCACCTGCAATTGCATTCTGAAATCCCTGTTCAATTCCAGCAGGGCAATCCAGAATAATATAATCAAACTGTTCTTTTAACCCGGCTATCAGTTTTACCATCTGCCCCGGTGTAATACAGTTCTTATCTCTTGTCTGTGCAGCAGGCATCAAAT
>ERZ826242.894-NODE-894-length-37142-cov-12.019198_pt1 | contig 37142 bp, 40 predicted proteins | sample MGYA00519871_ERZ826242 | MGnify/ENA primary metagenome ERZ826242 (study PRJEB31778, sample SAMEA3449226) | human gut metagenome | biome: human gut; feature: human-associated habitat; material: faeces | place: United Kingdom | collected 2010/2012 ...
CATTAATGTTCCTTTCATTCATACATATCTACTAATTTATTCTCTTGTACTTTATATAAATTATGTTTTTTTACATTATAATTAAATAATTCTCCATATTCTTCTTTAAATTCTTCATCAACATCATTTATATAAACATAATCATAATTATTAAAAATTGTTTCTTTTAATTGTTCATATGACATATATGCAATATTTCCTGACACTCTCTCTTTGTTTGTTGTAATACTATAAGCTTCGTCATAATTAAATTTTATTGGTATAAGTTCATATCTCATAACAAAATATTTAAATCCTGGATATTCTGTATATATTCCTTTGCAATTTTCATCAATATTTTCTTTTATTTTGTTAACTTCTTCAATATAAGCATTTCTTTGTTGAACAGAACTTTCTATGTTTCCTTTTATATCAAAAATTATGTTTATATGAGATATTAATAATATTACACATGTTATAATTGATAATTGTTTTAATGTTATATCTTTTCTATCTAATATCAATCCAATAATAATAAAGATTATTCCTATTATATAAATTCCAACATATCTTGAAAATGATGCACATTCTAATGCTTCGGCAGCATTAAATTTATAACAATAAGTTACTAATAATCCTATTAAGTAAATTATCCATCCTCCAAATATAATACTAATTAAAACTGCTTCTCTTTTTTTAAGTTTCAAGAATTTACTTAATCCTAATAAAATTAGTGCTGATACTATTACTATTTGAATTGTTGTAAGACTTATTATTCCACTATATATTCCTTTATTTAATATTGCATTTTTAAAATTAGAAATAACTTGTTTTCTATATGATGTTGTTTCTTTTCCTGCTAAAATTCTTACAAATTCTTTTAAATCATATTTTCCGTGAAAACATTACTTCTGCATTATTTACTTTTATTAAATAACTCCATGAATATTTTGCAATTATTATTCCTAATATTGGTAATAAAATATATGCAGCTAATTTTATAGCTTTTTTCTTATTCATATTTTTCCTCCTTCGTTCTTTTTCACAATCGTCTGTGATTTTTTTCCTTTCTTTTAACAAAATTATATCTTCTTTATCGTACAGAAGCTATATAGAATCGTCCAGTTTTCACATAAAATTGTCCTTGGAAATCCAAAAAAACAGCACAATTAACCAATAGTCCTCTTTTTTTCATAAGTGAAATGTTCTTTGCAACTTCCCGTATAAAAAAGAAAGGCCACAGTACCTGTGACCTCTTTGTCTGTATTATTCTATAAGATTCCTGCTTTTTTGTCAATCCTGTGCCGTTTGTATGCAGCAGATCGCCTGGGATGAAATGCCCTGCAGTGTACCGGTAAATCCAAGTCCCTCTTCTGTGGTTGCTTTGATATTGACCTGGTCTTCGGAAAGTTCCAGTGCATCTGCCACATTTTTGATCATCTGATCGATGTGAGGCAGTAACTTCGGTTTCTGTGCAATGATCGTGGCATCAATATTTACAATCTGATAGCCCTTTTCTTTTAATAAAGCTCCCACTTTCTGCAATAACAGGATGCTTGAGATTCCTTTATACTGCGGATCTGTATCCGGGAAATGTCTTCCGATATCCCGGAGTGCAGCTGCACCAAGAAGTGCATCCATGATCGCATGAACAACCACATCCGCATCCGAGTGTCCCAGAAGTCCCAGCTCCCACGGTATCTTCACACCGCCAAGAATCAGGTCCCGTCCTTCCGTCAGTTTATGTACATCATATCCCATTCCTACCCGTACCATATTTTTTCCTCTCTTTCTTTTTCCGTAACTGTGCAGTCCTTTTACTGTCTGTCATGATACCTTATTTTTCCCTGCTTTGCAACAGGGCACTCCAGGTCTTTTCCCCTACAATGCCATCTGCCGACATTCCTTTGATTTTCTGAAAATTTCGGATATTCTGTTCTGTTTTTTCTCCGAAAATTCCGTCCGCCTGCCCTCCTTCGCTCCACACATTCAGATAGAGAGACAGCCGTTTCTGAATCCACCGCGTAAGTTCTCCTTTCGCACCTTTCCGAACCGTTGGACAGCCCTTCAGTGTCCGCGAACCTGGAATCCCGTCAATGGCTCCCGGCTGATATCCCTGCCGGATCAGTTCTATTTGCAGTGCCAGGATCCATTCTCTCTGTGTACTGTCCGCTGTCAGTGCCTTCACTTCTGTATGCGGATTATCCTTTCCGGAAGATGTGGTTTTTTCGGTCGATGTATCCGATTCCGGCCAGGTCGCCTGAAAAGCATAGATATTTCCATACTCTTTTCGCAGTCTTTCCGAGGTACTTCCCCAGTCCGGCAGCTGAAAATGTAGTTTATCCACAATGGATTTCCAGTCTCCACCCCATTCCAGACCCAACGATTTTCCGATAGCTCCGACTCTCTGAAAATAATTTCCCGACTCGTTATAGGCTCCTTTTCCGTCCTTTCGATAGACATCAAAAGCCACTCCCCACTGATGCATGGAGCGATAGGTACTCCCCGGTGCATTGGTCACCACCGGACCCGGCTTGGTTCTTCCCTGGTCATACAATCGGTTTTGTTCCTGTACCGTCCGAAAACACTCTCCGATCCCGATCGGACATCCCTGTTTTTCGCAGGCAGTCACCAGTTCTTTCGCCAGTTTCTGTAAATGTGGATGACATTTGGTCAGATCCCGTCCCATTTTAATAGTTCTCTCCCAAAATTTCTCTCCTGCTATTTTATGCAACAACCGGATTTTTGTGCATCCTTACTTTCATCTGCAGTCCTTTCATTATTCGAAGTGTGTTTTTTCATTCCTTATACGCTTTCGAATCGTTGTTATTTTTCCTTTTTTCAAAATTTTTTAATTTTTTTCAAAAAAGTTCTTGACTTTTTCATGCCAGTTTTATATAATCGTAGAGCAGGTTGCGGTTGGCGACCACGAAAAATGGCGAGATAGCTCAGTTGGCTAGAGCACACGGTTCATACCCGTGGTGTCGAGGGTTCAAATCCCCCTCTCGCTACTATGAGAAAATGGGAAATGCTGAAGAAGACAGCATTTCTTTTTTTCTATCAAAGTCGGGGCTTTTGACCCAGACATCATGAAATCATGCTGTAAACAAAAGTGAGAATCATACTGGAGTTGTTATAGCTGATCAGTGAGAATATGGATATCATAAAAAGAGAGAGGAACTATTATGGGGTATTTGATTTCGGAAACCACTAGGGAAGAACGTGAGGCGATTGTTGCCAGGTCACTTGGAAATATATCAGCTAACTGCGATGGCTGTATGTCAGGTCTTGCAGAGATGTATCAGGAATATATTGACGGTCAAAAGGAGCTGAGGGAGATCAATATGGAGTTCAATGCCCGCTATGTGAGCGGTAAGGAAGTGCCGGGCAGGGAAGGATGTGGTATGAATGTATTTTCCAGATAAGAGTGAGTATCAGGATATCAGGGAAAAGTCCCTGATGCAGTGGCTGGATGAGATGGAGCAGCATGAGGATATTGCAGTCCGGGGAGGTGTAAAGCTTGCCAGAGAATATGTGCAGTCTCTTCAGAAAGAAATTGAGAATTTAAAGAGCGAGAATGAACTGAAGAAGGAGTATATGAAGAAACTAATGGCCGGTAAAAGAGCCAGAGAGTGAAAGAAAAGAAAAAAGAAAGAAACCTGCTGATTTTTATTTACAGCAGGCTTTGACTGTGGTGTGGGGGGGTTGTTGATTACAGGCTTCTGAATGCCAGTCTTCCCATGGCTTCATAAGCGAATGCACTGGGGTGCAGATGATCGCCACTGTCATACCCTGCACGGAAAGCGGCAGGGTGAGCAGGATCACGTACTTCTTTGTCAAAATCAATACAGGTATCGATCAGGTCTGTGCTTCGGATGAAGTCATTGACCTGATTTTTTAATGTTTCCCGGAAGGGAGCATAGGTACGCCAGCCCTCAATGGGAAGCAGAGTACCCATGAAAATGTGATAACCCAGCTTACGGGCTTCCTGAATGTACCAGATAAGTCCTTCGGTCAGTTCATCAATGGTTGGAAGATCGCTCATGGGACGGAAGGGATTCACGTCTGTGCCTACCGGGTGAATGATGTCGTTGATTCCCTGCTGGATGATGATCGTATCGGCACCGGCAACAGGAAGCTCGTGAGGGAAACGGACCTTTCCCATCAGTCCATAGGATTCATAAGTGATATTGTCATACTGGCGCAGGATCCTGGTGCCGCTGGCGGCTTTTCGGATAATGGCAGTATGGTTATCAGGTACCTTCAGGCATTCTGCCAGCATGTAATCTGGCCAGTCCTGTGAGGTAATGGAATCACCATAGCAGATAACTGCATGATTGCAGCTGTCTGTATAGAGGCTGATGTCACTTAAAAAATAAAAGCAGTTTGTCTTTCTTGTTTCATTCAGAGGAAGAACCTCAGCAGTTGAGTGGTTGTGAACGGAATAAAAGCCTTTTGAAAAAGGCCCGGTTGCAATGACACCTGAACGCATCAGGGTAAAGTCTTTCAGATAAAAGCTGACAGAGACGGAATCACCCTGGCTGACAGGAAAAGGAAGAGGATCACTGAGGATACGCTTCCCGGCGGGAATAGTAATGGAGACATTACCGTCAAAGGTAATCTGCTTCGAAGTTTCTTTTATTATGGATTCGGGAGTGTTTCCGGTCATGGCCACGAAAGCAGCAGAAATCGTAATAGATTCTGTGCCACAGAAATTATCAAAGGTAAATCGAAGGGCACTTCCTGCAAAAGGAACTTTGACAGGATAGCGCAGCGTGAGATCTTTGCTGTAGGTTTCTACCCTGTGGTCAGTGATGGACATGGCATTTCCATAAATGGCACACCAGTGCCTGCCAGCCTCTGCTTTGTATGTTGAAGCTGCGTTGCTTCTGTTGTCTGGAGCTGCGATATATCTTTTATCTATAGCTGTATTTGTTGTATTCATCTGTGTTCCTTTCCAAGACGGGTATGTAATCTCTAACAGGGTGATTTTCCGAAAGGTTTGATAACCCATATAATACAGGTATTATACAGCGGAGCAGAATTCCTGACAAGAATCACTGGGGAAGCAATCTGAGAAAGCAGAGCGGAGCGGGGCATGAGAGTGAGAAAAGGAGCAATCATGCCCCGCGGGCAGGAAAAAGTGAAGAGGAAAAGAGGGAAAGCAGAGCGGAGCGGGGCATGAGAGAGTGAAAAGGAGCCATCATGCCCCGCGGGCAGGGGAAAATGAAGAGGAAAAGAGGGAAAGCAGAGCGGAGCGGGGCATGGGAGTGAGAAAAGAGGCAAACATGCCCCGCGGGCAGGGAAAAGTGAAGAGGAAAAGAGGGAAAACATGGCGGAGCGGGGCATGAGAGAGTGAAAAGTGGCAATCATGCCCCGCAGGCAGGGAAAAGTGAAGAGAGAAAGAGGAAAAATAGAGCGGAGCGGGGCATGAGAGAGTGAAAAGGAGTCATCATGCCCCGCAGGAAGGGAAAAGTGAAGAGGAAAAGAGGGAAAGCAGAGTGGAGCGGGGCATGAGAGAGTGAAAAGTGGCAAACATGCCCCGCAGGCAGGGAAAAACTGTGAGAAGAGGAGAAAAACCAGGACTAACAGGCAGGAAAAGGAGGAAAAATAACTGAAAAAGGAAAAAAGAATCCCACAGATATGAAATATATGATACACTGGTTTTGTCTGTTAACAAAATGAGAAGGAGAGATAGAAATGGACAAATTTTTCAAGCTGAAAGAGCGTGGAACTGACGTAAGGACAGAGTTTATTGCCGGTATCACGACTTTCATGACAATGGCCTATATCCTTGCCGTTAACCCCAGTATTCTGGGAGCAGCCGGTATGGACACAGGCGCAGTTTTTACAGCAACCGCATTAGCATCTGCGCTTGCATCAATCTGTATGGCACTGTTTGCCAACCTGCCTTTCGTACTTTCTGCAGGAATGGGACTGAATGCCTATTTTGCCTACACAGTTGTGCTGGGAATGGGATACAGCTGGGAGGTTGCCCTGACAGCCGTATTTGTTGAAGGTATTGTTTTCATCCTGCTTTCCCTGACCAATGTCAGAGAGGCAATTTTCAATGCAATTCCAGGAGGTCTTAAGGTAGCAGTTTCCGTTGGTATTGGATTATTCATCACCTTCATTGGACTGCAGAATGCACACATCGTAGTAGACGGTTCTACCCTGGTTGGACTGTTTTCCTTTAAGGGATCTATTCAGGCAGGAACCTTTAATTCTGAAGGAATTACTGTCGTACTGGCACTGCTTGGTATTCTGATCACTTCATTCCTTGTTATCAAGAATGTAAAGGGAAATATTCTCCTTGGTATTCTGATCACATGGGTACTGGGAATTATCTGCCAGCTTACCGGATTATATGTACCAGCACCGGATGCAGGCTTCTACAGCCTGATCCCCAGTGGCATCGTATCTGCACCGGCTTCCCTTGCACCGACACTGTTCAAGATGGATTTCTCTGTGATCGGATCACTGAACTTCCTGGTGGTTGTATTTGCATTCCTGTTCGTAGATATCTTCGATACCCTTGGAACACTGATCGGATGTGCGACTAAGGCTGATATGCTGGATAAGGATGGCAAGCTTCCCGGAATCAAAGGCGCTCTGATGGCAGATGCAGTAGGTACTACGGTAGGTGCATGCTTTGGTACATCTACAATTACAACCTTTGTAGAATCTTCATCAGGTATTGCAGAAGGCGGACGTACCGGACTTACTTCTATTGTATCAGGAGCACTGTTCCTGCTGGCACTGTTCTTCTCACCTATTTTTCTTGCAATTCCTTCCTTTGCAACAGCACCGGCACTTGTCGTTGTTGGTTTCTTTATGATGCAGCAGGTAGCAAAGATTGCATGGAATGATATGCTGGAAGCAATTCCCGCATTTATCTGTATCTTTGCTATGCCTTTTATGTATTCTATTTCAGAAGGTATCGCATTTGGCGTTATCTCCTATGTAGTTCTTTATGCAGCTGCAGGCAAGGCAAAGAAGATCACCCCGCTTATGTGGGTACTGGCAGTACTGTTTATTCTGAAGTACATCTTCCTGTAAAAGGAGTACCTGTATAATAAGCACAGAAAGCCCAGGCAGACAGGAGAGGGATAAGGCAGAAATTCCTGTCAAAGCGGGATTTCTGTGCTTTTTTTACTACAAAATGTCCTTTGAAATTTTTCACTGAAAAGTGGTACACTAATAGTATAAACGTAAGAAATGACGGAAAAATTGGAAAGGATGTGATTATTTTGTATCAGATCGGAGATTATGTGATCAAATTTAACAATGGTGTCTGCAGAGTGGAAGATATCATGCACCTGGATATGCCAGGGACGGACAGAAACAGATTATATTATCTGCTGATCCCGAAGGACTGCCAAAGCGCGAAAGTGTATGTGCCGGTTGATGCGGAGAGCAGGAGCCTTCGGAAAGCGCTGAGCAAAGAAGAAGCTTGGGAGATCATCCGCAAAATACCGGAAACAGAAAAGAAATGGAGTACTAACGACAAGCAGCGGGAACAGGAGTATAAGGCGGCTATCCAGAGCTGCAATCCGACAGAGCTTGTCGGAATCATCAAAAACCTGTATAGTAGAAAGCAGATCCGCAGAGCGCAGGGAAAGAAAAGCACCTCTACAGATGAGAGATATTTCAAACTGGCAGAGGACAGCCTGTATTCAGAGCTTGCTTTTGCCATTGGCAGGGAAAAGCAGGAAATGAAACAGATCATTGCCAAAACCATTGCGGAAATACAGGAAAAGACAGAAGGATAATTTATGAATATACTGACAGCCTCTAAAATCAGCAGATCGTTTGGAAAAAAGACAATTTTGAGGGATGCTTCCTTGTATCTGGAGGAAGGAGAAAAGGTCGGCATCATCGGGATCAACGGAACGGGAAAATCCACGCTGCTGAAAATGATCGCAGGACTGGAGGAGTCAGACAGTGGAACGATCACCAGAGCCTCGCATCTGGTGATCAGTTTTTTGCCGCAGCATCCTTTATTTCCGGAAGAACAGACTGTTATAGAGGCAGTCTTGCAGAAATGCCGGGAGAGCAGCAGATCAGGGCATACAGACCAGGAGCTGGAGACAGAGGCAAAGCGGATGCTGACAAGGCTTGGTGTAACAGATTTCACGGCAAAGTGTGGGATCCTTTCCGGAGGACAGCGTAAGAAGCTGGCACTTGTGGCAGCTCTTCTGACAAGGCCGGATCTGTTGATCCTGGACGAGCCTACGAACCACCTGGACAATGACATGGCAGAATGGCTGGAGGAAGAGCTGAAAAAGCTGCCGGGAGCGCTGATCATGGTGACTCATGACAGATATTTCCTGGACAGTGTGGCTACAAGGATCATAGAGATCGACAGAGGCAGTATTTATTCCTATGATGAGAATTATTCCGGATATCTGGAACGAAAAGCGGAGCGGGAAGAAGCACTGTCAGCAGGAGAGAGAAAGCGGAAAACCATTCTGCGTAAAGAGCTGGAATGGGTGAAGCGTGGTGCCAGGGCAAGAAGCACCAAGCAAAAGGCGAGACTGCAGCGTTATGAGGAGCTGAAAAACAGGGAGGCACTGTCAGCAGGCAGCCAGATAGATATTGGCAGCAGTGCCACAAGACTTGGCAGAACCACTGTGGAGATCAGCCATCTTTCCAAGGCATACGGGGATAAAGTGCTGATCCGGGATTTTTCCTATATCTTTTTAAAGGGTGACAGAGTTGGCTTCGTTGGCAGGAACGGGTGTGGCAAGACAACACTTGTAAAGCTGATCACCGGGCGGGTTGAGCCGGATGAGGGCAGTATTGTGATCGGACAGACAGTGAAGATCGGCTGCTATGATCAGGAGCTGACAGAGAAGGAAATGCCGCCAGAGCAGCGTGTGATCGATTATATCAGAGATGTGGCGGAATTTGTACAGACTGAGGAAGGACCGGTTTCTGCAGCCAAAATGCTGGAGAGGTTCTTGTTTGAGGGAGAAGCACAGTACGGACTTCTGAAGAAGCTTTCCGGGGGAGAAAAGCGGAGACTGAACCTGCTCCGGGTATTGATGGATTCACCAAATGTCCTGATCCTGGACGAACCGACCAATGACCTTGATATTGAAACACTGACGATCCTGGAGGACTATCTGGACAGCTTCCCTGGAATCGTGATCATGGTGTCCCATGACAGATATTTTCTGGACCGCTGTGCAAGGAGGATCTTTGCCTTTGAGGAAGGTGGAAATATCAGGCAGTATGAGGGCGGTTATACGGATTACCGTGACCGGGTTCAGATGGAAAGGGGAGAATTTCCAGAACAGACAGGAAGCAGTGAAAATACTGGCAGTGCAGGTAAGGTAAAAACAGAATCGGGAAAAGCCTGGAAGCTGCCGTCTGCAAAGCTGAAATTCAGTTATAAGGAGCAGAGAGAATATGAAACCATAGAAGATGATATTGCTGCACTGGAAGAGAAAATAGAAACTTTGGAGGCCGGGATCCTGAAGGCGGCGACTGATTTTGTGAAGCTGAATGAGCTGACGAAGGAGAAGGAAGAGACAGAGAAGCTTCTGGAAGAAAAAATGGAACGATGGGAATATCTGGAGGAATTAGCTGAGAGAATTGCAGAGCAATAATAGAGGGATAGCTGCAACAGAAAAACAAATTGTTAACCATACAATAAAACAAGGTTGACAATCAAAGTCTGCCATGTTATTCTGTCTAAGGTTCCTGAAGGAACATACTACAGAAAGGCTGGATTTTCAAATGACAACACAGACAGCAACAAGAAGTAAAACTTATGACATGGTATACATAGCAGTATTTGCGGTTCTGATCGCAATCTGCTCCTGGATATCCATTCCCACCACGGTTCCTTTTACCCTGCAGACCTTTGCCGTATTTCTGGCAGTAGGTGTTCTCGGCGGCAAGAGAGGAAGTCTTTCCGTACTGATCTATATTCTGCTTGGTGCAGTAGGGATTCCTGTATTTGCAGGATTTTCAGGGGGCTTTGGCATCCTGCTTGGCAGTACCGGTGGTTATATTATCGGATTCCTGTTTTCCGCACTTCTGATGTGGGGCATGGAAGCACTCCTTGGTAAAAAGACCTGGGTGCTTGGCTTATCTATGGTACTTGGACTGATCGTATGCTACGCGATTGGAACCGTATGGTTCATGGCAGTATATACGAAAAATTCCGGACCGATTGGACTGGCAGCAGTTCTTTCCTGGTGTGTGATCCCCTTTATCATCCCGGATCTGATCAAGATTGCACTTGCACTTGTCCTGAGTAAGCGGTTTTCCGTAATACTGAAGCTGAACTGATTTTTATGGATTTTACGGATATTACAGAAAAGAAAGAATTCAGACTGCGTCCCCATCATGGCATGTGTCTTTCCTTTTTTGAGGGAAAGGGCTACAGCAGCGAATTTACAGCACACATGGCAAAGATGAAGGAAATTCTGACAGAGCAGAACCCGATGATCACGCTTGTAAGGGAAACGGACGATATCTGCTGTGCCTGTCCCCATAATAAAGAGGGGGTCTGCGATGCGGCACAGAAGGTTTATGAGTATGACACAGGAGTACTGGAAAGCTGCGGCCTTGAGGAAAATGAGAAACAGCCCTTCCTCACTTTCTATAGACAGGTGGCAGAGCAGATTCTGGAGCAGGGAATCGGAGAGAAAATCTGTGGGAATTGTCAGTGGCGCAGGATTTGTTACAGATCGGTATAAATTCCCCTTTTATACAAATTTATAATGATGCAGAAATGCATCGAGAAGAAGCGAACCGTTTACGGCTTCGCTTTTTTCTTTATCAGAAAGCCGCTCCGGGTGCCACTGCACACCAACGATAGGGAGATAGTGGTGGCACAGTCCCTCCACTACACCATCGTCGCAGTACTGGATATAGGACAGAGAGGGAGCCTTCAGATCCACGCCCTGATGATGTGCGCTGTTTACCACAAACCGCTCCCCGTAAAGCCGGTAGAGGACAGTGCCAGGCAGGGCAAAGGTCTCATGGTACTGATCTCCATTCGTGTACTGATGGCGGTCAGCGGATGGCAGATCCTGATGGATGTCACCACCGAAGAAAATATTGATGAGCTGCATTCCCCTGCAGATACCAAGAACCGGCTTTTTTTCAGATACAAAGGCTTTCAGGACAGACAGCTGCAGTCTGTCAAGAACCGGATCAAAAAAACGGGAACCGCAGTTAAGCTGACCAAACAGGACTGGATCAATGTCACCGCCGCCGGGAAGGAGAAGGGCGTCATAGGATGAAATTTCCGGAACATGAAGAGAGGTGGTACAGGAGGCACCGAGCCTTCGGAGGGTGTTTTCATAATTAAAGGTTTTTCCGGTTTCTCCGGCAACGAGAATTTTTTTCAATGGAGCTCTCCCAAAAAAGTGATATTTCTGTTATGCTGTAGTAGAATATATGAGGAAGGAAAGAAAGATATGAGAATTGGAATGGGATATGATGTTCATAAATTAACAGAGGGAAGAGACCTGATCATCGGGGGTGTTACGATTCCTTATGAAAAGGGACTTCTTGGCCATTCGGATGCGGATGTGCTTCTGCATGCCATTATGGATGCCCTGCTTGGAGCAGCAGCCCTTGGAGACATTGGCAAGCATTTCCCGGACAGTGACCCGGCTTATAAAGGTATTTCCTCGTTAAAGCTTCTTTCCCATGTGGGAGAGCTGCTGCAGGAGAATGCCTTTTTTATAGAAAATATTGATGCTACGATCATTGCGCAGGCACCGAAGATGCGCCCTTATATTGATACCATGCGAAAGAATATTGCAGATACCCTGCAGATTTCCATAGATCAGGTCAATGTAAAGGCGACCACAGAGGAAGGTCTTGGCTTTACCGGCAGTGGAGAAGGGATCTCGTCCCAGGCTATCTGTCTGCTGACAAGCCCGCTTTCTGTGGGAGCGATTGATGTGATGCAGGAGCAGAGAGGATGTGCTGGCTGCAGTGGATGTATCGGAAGACAGTAAGAAAGAAGGATGACATAAGATGTACAACAGTAAATCCATGAAGGCAGAGGAGTTTATCTGCCACGAGGAAATCGAGGACACACTTGCTTTTGCAGATGAGAACAGAAACAATAAGGAAATGATCCGTCAGATCCTTGACAAGGCCAGAGAATGTAAGGGACTTTCCCACAGAGAGGCATCGGTTCTGCTTGCCTGTGAAGATCCGGAGGTGCTTGACGAGATGGAAGCACTTGCCAGAGAGATTAAAAAGAAATTCTATGGAAACAGGATCGTATTGTTTGCTCCGCTGTATCTCTCAAACTATTGTGTGAATGGATGTGTTTACTGTCCGTACCATCATCAGAACGGACATATTCCGAGAAAGAAACTGACTCAGGAGGAGATCCGTCAGGAAGTGATTGCCCTGCAGGATATGGGACATAAGAGATTGGCTATTGAGACTGGAGAGGATCCGGTAAACAATCCTATCGAATACGTACTGGAAAGTATCAAAACGATCTATTCCATCCAGCATAAAAACGGGGCGATCCGCCGTGTAAATGTTAACATTGCGGCGACAACTGTGGAGAATTACCGGAAATTAAAGGAAGCAGGAATCGGAACCTATATCCTTTTTCAGGAAACCTACCATAAAGAAAGCTATGAACAGTTACATCCCACTGGGCCGAAGCACGATTATGCCTACCATACGGAAGCTATGGACAGAGCCATGGAGGGTGGCATTGATGATGTGGGACTTGGCGTATTGTTCGGACTTGAGCTGTACCGCTACGAATTTGCAGGACTTCTGATGCATGCTGAGCATCTGGAGGCAGTGCATGGCGTAGGACCGCATACGATCAGTGTACCGAGGATCAAACGGGCAGATGATATCGACCCGGATACCTTTGACAATGGTATCAGTGATGAGATCTTTGCGAAGCTCTGTGCCCTGATCCGGATCAGCGTACCCTACACTGGCATGATCATTTCCACGAGGGAGAGCCAGCAGGTCAGGGCGAAGGTGATCGACCTTGGTGTATCCCAGATCAGTGGTGGTTCAAGAACAAGTGTTGGCGGTTATACAGAAGAGCTCCGTCCTACTGATACAGAGCAGTTTGATGTATCCGATCAGCGTACACTGGATGAGGTAGTCCGCTGGCTGATGGAGACAAAGCATATCCCGTCCTTCTGTACAGCCTGCTACCGGGCAGGAAGGACAGGTGATCGTTTTATGAGCCTGTGTAAGAGCGGGCAGATCCAGAACTGCTGTCATCCCAATGCCCTGATCACACTGAAGGAATTCCTGGAGGATTATGCCAGTGCAGAGACAAGGGCGATCGGTGAGAGGATGATCAAAGAGGAGCTTTTAAATATTCCGAAGGAACAGGTACGGAAAATAACAGAGGAATATCTGGTGAAGATCGGGCAGGGAGAAAGAGATTTCCGCTTCTGACCGGAACAGACGCAAAGGAAGGAGATGCACAGCATGGCGGCACTGAATCAGACACCGGGGGCTGACCGGATCCAGATCGCATTCTTTGGAAGAAGGAATGCTGGTAAATCCAGCTTGGTCAATGCAGTGACCGGACAGGAGATGTCTATTGTATCAGAGGTAAAGGGAACGACCACGGATCCCGTGACGAAATCCATGGAGCTCCTTCCTTTAGGACCGGTAGTGATCATTGACACACCGGGGCTTGATGATGAAGGAACTGTCGGGGAGATGCGTGTTCGGAAGGCCAGACAGGTGCTGAACAGGGCGGATATCGCTGTCCTTGTGGCAGATATCACCAGAGGGCTTACCGGAATGGAAGAGGAACTGATCACCCTTTTTCAGAAGAAAAGGGTTCCCTATCTGATCGTATATAATAAGAAGGATCTCGCGAGGGAAGAGTGTTCCTGCCTGAAGGATCTGAAAGAAAACGAAATTGCAGTCAGTGCCCTGAAAAGGGAAAATATAGAGCAGCTGAAGGAAAGAATCGGAAGCCTTGCAGGGAAAATGGGAAAAGAGAAACCGATCGTTGGCGAGCTTCTTGAAGCAGGGGATCACGTGGTACTGGTAACGCCCATTGATACCTCTGCACCAAAGGGCAGAATGATCCTCCCACAGGTGAAGGTGATCCGTGATATACTGGATGCGCACGGAACCTTAAGCGTGACACAGACAGGGGAGCTGCCAGCACTGCTTTCTTCCTTAAAGGAAAGGCCAAGGCTTGTGATCACTGACAGTCAGGCCTTTGAATGTGTAAAGCAGATGGTGCCAAAGGACATCCCATTGACATCCTTTTCTATTCTGTTTGCCAGGTATAAGGGCGTACTTGCAGGAGCTGTGCAGGGGGCGGCAGCACTTGACAGATTAAAGGAAGGGGACAGAATCCTGATCTCCGAGGGCTGTACCCATCACAGACAGTGCGAGGATATCGGGACAGTGAAGCTGCCGGGCTGGATCGAAAAGCATACGGGCAAAAGGTTTGTATATGAGTTTACTTCGGGCGGAGGCTTCCCGGAGGATCTTTCCGGTTATGCACTTGTAGTGCACTGCGGCGGCTGTATGCTGAATGAAAGAGAGATCAGAAGCCGGGAAAGGATGGCAGCAGAGAGCAGCATCCCTTTCACCAATTATGGAATTCTGATCGCCTATATGAATGGGATCCTGAAAAGAAGCCTTCAGCCATTTAAAGAGCTGGCAGAATACTTGTGAAAACCACACAGCAAGAGCCGATTTAACAGTTGACAAAACCGCTTCTTCTTCATATTCTGTTATAGAAAGAGAATTTTTCCGGTCCGTATTTTTGACGGAAAAGAATACATGACAGGAGCAAAAAATGGGACTGATTCAGAGTGTGAAAGAGGAGATGGCCATTATTAAGGAACGGGATGCGGCGATCCACTCTTCTATGGAAGTTTTTTTATATCCGAGCTTTAAGGTAATGCTGCGATATCGTGTTGCCCATAAGCTTTATCTGAAAAAGCATTACTTTCTTGCCAGATGGGTTTCCCAGAGGGCTGTAAGGAAAACGGGAATTGAAATCCACCCGGGTGCACAGATCGGCAAGGGCTTCTTTATCGATCATGGATCCGGAGTTATCATAGGAGAAACCACGATTATCGGTGATAATGTAACCTTATATCAGGGGGTGACCCTTGGAGGAACCGGAAAGGAAAAGGGAAAGCGTCACCCTACGCTTGGCAGCAACATCATGATCGGAGCCGGAGCCAAGGTACTTGGTTCCTGTACGATTGGTGATAACTGTAAGATCGGAGCCGGCAGCGTGGTGCTTGAGAATGTACCGGCCGGCAGCACAGTTGTTGGTGTACCGGGACGTGTCGTGAAGCGGATCAATCCTGATCATCCCCAGGATGAGCTGGATCAGATCCATTATCCTGATCCGGTATGGGAGGCGATCACATCCCTGCAGCACAGCAATGCAGAGATCACCAATCAGCTCATTGACCTGGAGCAGAAGATGCGTACCAGTGAGAGAGCACAGAAAAAGCAGAGTCAGAATGCAGAATAAAAGGAAGGACGTAAGCGGAAATGAAGATTTACAATACCCTGACAAAAAGGAAGGAAGAGTTTGTACCTCTTACCGAAGGAAAGGTGAAGATGTATGTCTGCGGACCTACAGTATATAATCTGATCCATATTGGAAATGCAAGGCCCATGATCGTATTTGATACAGTAAGACGCTATATGGAGCATAAGGGTTACGAGGTTAATTATGTATCCAACTTTACCGATGTGGATGATAAGATCATCAAGAAGGCAATCGAGGAAGGTGTGGAAGCATCTGTGATCTCCGAGCGTTATATTGCAGAGTGCAGGAAAGACATGGCTGCCATGAATGTAAAGCCGGCTACTACACATCCCAAGGCTACCGAAGAGATCTGCGGCATGCTGGATATGATCGGTACCCTGATCGAAAAGGGTCATGCTTATGTGGCAGAGGATGGTACTGTTTACTACCGTACAAGAAGCTTTAAGGATTATGGTAAGTTATCCCATAAGAATCTGGATGATCTGCAGGGAGGAAACAGATCTCTCCTTGTAACCGGAGAGGATCAGAAGGAGGATCCCCTTGATTTCGTACTTTGGAAACCAAAGAAGGACGGAGAGCCTTACTGGGAGTCACCCTGGTGCCAGGGACGTCCCGGCTGGCATATTGAGTGCTCTGTCATGAGCAAGAAGTATCTTGGGGATGAGATCGATATCCATGCAGGCGGCGAGGATCTGATCTTCCCTCACCATGAGAACGAGATCGCTCAGTCTGAGGCTGCCAATGACAAGCCGTTTGCGAAATACTGGATGCACAACGCATTTCTGAATATTGATAATAAAAAGATGTCCAAATCTGCCGGCAATTTCTTTACTGTCAGAGACATCAGTGAAAAGTATGATCTTCAGGTTCTTCGTTTCTTCATGCTTTCTGCACACTACAGAAGTCCCTTAAACTTCAGCAGTGAGCTGATGGAAGCAGCACAGAACGGTTATGACAGGATCGTGACCAGTGTCAGCAATCTGGATTATCTGTTAAAGAGCGCAGAGGGCTCCATGACAGAGGAAGAAAAGAAGCTGGCAGAGGAAGCGGCTGTCTACAGGACACGTTTTGATGAAGCCATGGATGATGACTTCAATACAGCGGATGCACTTTCCGTTATTTTCGAGCTGGTGAAGTTTGCCAATACCAACGCAGGAGAGGGAAGCAGCCAGGAATTTGTACAGTATCTGAAGGATGAGATCACAGAGCTTTGTGATGTATGCGGTCTGATCGTAGAGAAAAAGGAAGAGATCCTGGACAGCGATATTGAGGCATTGATCGCAGAGCGTCAGGCAGCAAGAAAAGAGAAGAACTTCAAAAGGGCGGATGAGATCAGAGATGAGCTCCTTGCCAAAGGAATTGTTCTTGAGGACACCAGAGAGGGCGTAAAATGGAAGAGAGCCTGAGTCTTTCAAGCAGGATCAGAGAATTATTTGGGTTAAAAGAGGTGGATATGAAGGCATATTCACCTCTTACGCTTGCCTATATCGGAGATGCTGCCTATGAGCTTGTGATCCGTACCATGGTGGTGGAGAAGGGAAACCGTCAGGCCAGCCAGCTTCACAGGCTCACCACATCCTATGTGAAGGCACAGGCGCAGGCAGCTATGATCGAAGCACTGGAGCCGGAGCTGACAGAGGAAGAGCTTGCCATATACAAAAGAGGCAGGAATGCCAAGTCCTATACCAGTGCAAAGAATGCATCCATTCTGGATTACCGGAAGGCGACAGGACTGGAAGCACTGATCGGCTACCTGTATCTCTCCGGCAGGGAAGAACGGGTACTTTTTCTTATCAAAGAAGGAATCAGCAGGATCTGATCCTCGAAAGAGCTGCTGAAGGAGACAGGCGGAGCTGCAGCGTTTGGACGAGCCTGATGGAAGTGTATAAGGGAAAAGAGAAGGGAAAGAATGTATGATGAATGCAGAAGAAAAGACATATGAAGAAATGCTCATAGAAGGAAGAAATGCTGTGATCGAGGCGTTCCGTTCTGAACGTGAGATTGACAGGGTATATATTCTGGATGGCTGTCAGGACGGACCTGTTGCCACCATTAAAAGAGAGGCCAAAAAGAGAGGAACCATGATCAGGTTCGTGGATAAGGAGCGTCTTGATCATATGTCAGAAACCGGACACCATCAGGGTGTGATCGCTGTGGCTGCCGCCTATCATTATGCAGAAGTAGAGGATCTGTTTGCGGAAGCAGAAAAAAAGGGAGAGGATCCTTTTTTTATCCTGCTTGATAATATTGAGGATCCTCATAATCTGGGAGCTGTCATCCGTACTGCAAACCTTGCAGGAGCCCACGGAGTGATCATCCCCAAGAACCGGGCAGTCGGGCTGACAGCAACTGTGGCAAGAACCTCGGCAGGTGCCCTGAATTATACTAAAGTGGCAAGGGTGACGAACCTGGTAAGGACCATGGAGGATCTGAAGAAGAGGGGTATGTGGTTTGCCTGCGCAGACATGGATGGGACATGTATGTATGACCTGAACCTTACAGGACCGCTTGGACTTGTGATCGGAAATGAAGGAGCCGGAGTAGGACGCCTCGTAAAGGAAAAATGTGATATGGTGGCATCCATTCCCATGAAAGGAGATATTGATTCCCTGAATGCTTCGGTGGCAGCAGGCATACTTGCCTATGAGGTGGTAAGACAGAGAATGAAGGCAGGAAGATAAGGGAGCAATCAGTAATTTTATGAATAAGCTAAATCGTGTGATGCTGATGCTGATCGCTATGGCTGCTATCATGCTGCTGGCTGTAGGGATTGACAAAGGGCTGCAACGGCACGAAAGAAAAATGTGGGAAATAGAAAGAGAAGCCGTTTATGAAGAAGCAAGGGCGGATATTGCCAGTATGCAGGCGAATATCCAGACTTTATCTGAGGATCCGGAGGCTCTTATTTCCTATATAGAAGAAAATGAGCTGAATTACACAGAAAAAAAGGAAGTTTTTCTGGAAGAACCGGATAGAGCAGAAGGCGATGGTTCTGTGTCAGACAATGAAGCATATAAAGGAGAAGCTGAAAATCTGGTATCCGGGAATTCTGTACCGGGGAATTTGGTATACGGGAATTTCGTATCTGAAAATTCCGTATCTGGAAATTCTGAATCTGAGAATTCTATATCCGGGAATTCCATATCCGGAAATCTGGAATGGGGGAGCTTTCTGCCGGGCGGTCTTGTATCCGGCAATCTGCTTTTTCCCGAAGAAGAGAGGGAGATCTGTGCTTCCTACGAAAATACCATGAAGATCAACAGACAGGATAAAAAGATCATTGCTGACAGTGAGGTGGATTTTTCAGACTGTAAGATTACCTGTCTTGGAGATAGTATTACGGCAGCATCTAATCTGGATACCATAGAGAATTATCAGTCTATGTCCTATCCATCCAAGCTGGGAGAGATACTTGATGCAGAAGAGGTAGTGAATCTCGGGATCGGAGGTTCTTCCATCGGGCGGTACTGGGAGAATGCTTTCGTAGACAGATACCAGGAGATCCCGGAGGATACAGATGTGATCCTTGTCATGGGAGGAACCAATGACGGGTTCTGTGCTTCTGAAAAGGAGCTTGGGAGCCTGGAGAAAAGAGAAAAGGATACCTTTACAGGAGATCTGGATGAGCTTCTCTTTGGACTGCAGAAGGATTATCCGGATGCGCAGATCGTACTGATCACGCCTCTTCCAAATGTATTGCATGATCTGCTGAGGAAAAGCAGGGATTATCTTCTGCCGCAGTCAGCCTTTGTCAGGGTGATGAAACAGCTTGGAGAAGAGCATGGGATACCGGTGATTGATCTGTACAATTCCAATTTTCTGGATACGCATGATGCAGCAGTGATCCACGCACTGATGCCGGACGGTGTTCATGGCAACGAAACCGGTTACCGTATGCTGGCACAGCATATAGCAGCACAGCTGATCCTGATCGAAGAGGAGGAGGGAGTAGAAGCTGTTGGGGAATGATTATGAAACCTCTAAGGATGAGGAGCTGATCCTTCGGATCCGGGATGGTGAAGAGAAAATTACAGATTATATCATGGAGAAATACAAAAATCTGGTGAGGAGCAAGGCCGGAAGTATGTATATCCTTGGCGCAGACAGGGAGGATCTGATCCAGGAGGGGATGATCGGGCTGTTCAAAGCGATCCGGGATTATGATATTGGAAGAGATGCCAGCTTTGCCACCTTTGCAGATCTGTGTGTGGCAAGACAGATGTATACGGCGGTGCAGGCTGCTGGCAGAAAAAAGCATGCGCCGTTGAACAGCTATGTTTCCCTCTATGCGGGAAATGGCAGTGATAAGACGGAAGAGGAAAAGAAGCTTCTGGATTCCCTGGTTTCAAGGGATGAACAGAACCCGGAGGAGCTGCTGATCGACAGGGAGAATGTAGAGCGTATCGAGAAAGCCATCGAAAGTGAGCTGAGCAGCTTTGAAAGACAGGTACTCGACCTGTATCTGACAGGGATGAAGTATACAGAAATTGCAAGAGTACTTGGAAAGGATGATAAATCGACAGACAATGCGCTGCAGCGCTGCCGCAGCAAGATACGTAAGGCACTGCTGACAGGAAAGGACTGATGGTCTGCTGGTCTTGCTGGTCTGCTACCGGGTGGCAGGAGTTAAGGCGGAGATTTGATGACTGTGAGGACTGCCAGTGGTACCAGTGATGCCAGTGGTGCCAATGAGGACAGACGGGGCATGGGAGAAGAAAAAAGTTCCCCATGCCCCGAATTGAGGAAAAAGAGGAAGCCAAGGAAGAGAAAAAGGAAAAGAGCGGGGCATGGGAGAAGAAAAAAGTCACCCATGCCCCGAATCGTGATAAAAGAGGAAGCCAAGGAAGAGAAAAAGGAAAAGAGCGGGGCATGGGAGAGGAAAAAAGTCACCCATGCCCCGAATCGTGATAAAAGAGGAAGCAAAACAAGAGAAAAAGAAAGAAAAGGATCATTTTCAATCCACTTACCGGTGATATCTGACCTGTTACTGAAAAACGGTTTACATTTCAGGCTGATCCTATATAATTACAATCAGTCAGGGGGTGAAGGAATTGAAGCTGCGAATGGAAGTAGATCCGGAAGCAGAGGAAGAGCTTGTATTGTATTGCCGGGAGATCACACCGGATATTATGAAGCTGCAGCAGATTCTTGCAAAAGCAGTCGGCAGGGCAGGACAGATTATTCTGTATAAGGAAAATACGGAATATTATATGGAAACGGAAAAGATCCTGTTTTTTGAGACAGAAGGGACGCAGGTGCTGGCTCATACGGAAACGGAACTATTTGAAACACATAAAAAGCTGTATGAGCTGGAAGAGGTACTGGGAGGGTCTTTCCTTCGGATATCCTAGTCGGCAATAGTAAATCTTAACAGGATCTATGCAATACAGCGTTCACTGACAGCATCCAGTGAGATTGCTTTTCAGGGAACACACAAACGTATTTATGTTTCAAGAGCCTATTACAAAGCGTTAAAGGAAAAATTAGAAGAAAAGAGGTTAGGAATATGAAAAAGGCGAGCAGAATATTTTGGGGACTGGGACTGATCACGGCGGCAGTATTTCTGGTATTGAGCCAGATGCATCTGATCACGGCAGAGATCAGCGTATGGAGTGCATTGATTGGAATTTTATGTGTGGCGCTTCTGATCAGCAGCATTGCAGACCGGAGCTTTGGGGGAATCTTCTTTTCCCTTGGGCTGGCATGGTTGACCTTTGCAGAAATGCTCGGACTTCCCAGGGCAAGCTTTTGGAGTGTGGCAGGGATCGTTATTCTGCTGACAAGCGGGTTTAATATGCTGTTTCCGCATAAGAGCAGAAAATGTGGAAACAGGGACAGAAGAGAATATGGAGAGCACGATTACAGCAAATATCAGAAGACGTCAGAGGGAGAAGAGGATGGGTTTGTGACCTGCGCCAATTCCTTTGGAGCACTGGCAAAATATGTTGATACGGCGAACTTCAAAGGAGGTCGTTTCCAGAATTCCTTTGGGGAGCTGAAGGTGTATCTGGATCAGGCAGGGACAACACAGGAGACAGTAACTGTTGAGGTTTCTAACAGCTTTGGACAGACAACGCTGTATGTTCCGAGAGAGTGGAAGGTGATGCAGGATATCAGTGTATTTGCGGGAAGCGTGGAAGAAGGGCCATGCAATGGCGAAAGCCGGGTTACCTGCTATCTGAAGGGCAGCGTTAGCTTTGGGGAGATTGAGATCGTGTATGTGTAAAGCAGGAATTAAATCATAATGTGAGAGGATCAGAGCAGGAAAAAGGAAGTTATTGACATTTCTTTTTCCTGCTTTTATACTGTCAGTAGTTCCGTCCGACCAGTCGGTCGGAAAATGAGAAAATTTATCAGGTAATGAAAGAGGAGTAGGAAATGCTGGGGAAATTTAGCGTAAAGAAACCTTATACTGTGCTGGTAGCAGTGGTTCTGGTGATCGTTCTTGGAGTGGTATCCATGATGAAGATGAGCACTGATCTGCTGCCCAATATCAGCCTTCCTTATGTGATCGTTATGACTACATATCCGGGAGCCAGTCCGGAAACAGTGGAAATGACTGTAACGCAGCCGGTGGAAGGCTCCATGGCCACAGTCAGCAATATCGAAAGCATCAGTTCAGTATCCAGTGAAAACTACTCCATGGTCATTCTGGAGTTTGCACAGTCCGCAGATATGAATGCCGTTTCACTGGAAATACGGGAGAATCTGGATCAGATCAAAAGCTACTGGAGTGATGATATAGGCAATCCGATCATTATGAAGCTGAACCCGGATATGCTGCCGGTCATGATCGCAGCTGTTGGCGGTGAGGGAATGACGAATGCAGAGGTGACGGATATCACGCAGAATACGGTCATACCTGATCTGGAGAGTATAGAAGGCGTTGCATCAGCCAGTGCCACCGGTCTGATCGAGGAAAGTGTAAATGTCATCATCAGACAGGATAAGATCGATGCAATCAATGAGCAGGTATTTGGTTCGATCGATGAAGAATTGAAGGATGCAGAGCAGCAGCTTGCTGATGGCAGACAGGAGATTTATGACGGACAGGAAAAGCTGAACGATTCCCGTGCAGATCTTGATGAATCCAGACAGCAGCTGAACGACAGTCAGGAAGAGCTGGATAAGAATAAAAAGGAACTGGAAGACAGCAGGCAGAAGCTTGCTGACGGCAAAGCTGAGCTTGCAGAGAACAAGACGAAGCTGGAAGAAGGAAAGAATGAGCTTTCCTCCAAAAAGAGTGAAAGCACTGAGAAGCTGGCACAGGCAGAGAAGGAGCTGCTGACGGCAAAGGCTGATCTGGAAGCCAGCAAGGTACATATTACCTCACAGATCACTACCGTAAAGTCTCTGGAAGACGGAATTAAGAAGGCGAAAGCTGGTGTTTCCCAGATAGAGACAGTTCTTACGGGTATAGCTGGATTGAAGACTATGGTGCCAGCATCTGGCAATATTAATGCAGCAACAGCAGAACAGATTAATGCATTAGCAGCTTCCATGGGAGTTCCCTGTGCTTTAACTGAAACTTCCAGTGCAGATGAAGCTTTAACAGCACTTAAAGCGATAGAAACTGCTGCAACGCAGCAAAAGACAACAACGGAGACAACGATCACCAACATGGAATCCAGCCTCAACGCCAACACCGGAGGTCTTGGCGCGGAGGCTTACATAGCCAGCATGCAGCCAGTCCTTTCCGAGATCGAAGGAAATATTGCCAAGCTGGACAGCGGTCTGACAGAGCTTTATAAGGGAAATCTGACGGCGGCGATTGAGTTTGCCAATGCCCAGACTACGATCAGCCTTGGTGAAATGCAGATCACGACAGCAGAAGCCCAGATAGAAGCCAGTGAAAAGCAGCTGGAATCCGGGCAGGAGCAGATCGAGTCCGGGCAGGAACAGATTGATTCCGGCTGGGAACAGCTAAAGGAAGGCGAGGAGCAGCTGAATGAATCAGCAAAGAAGCTGCAGGATTCCTTAAAGCAGCTTGCAGAGAGTGAAGAGGATCTGGAAGAAAACAGACAGAACGCCTACGATCAGGCAGATATGAATGGTATTTTAACGGTAAGTACAGTAAAATCCCTACTGGCAGCCCAGAACTTTTCCATGCCGGCAGGATATGTGACAGAGGATGGCATTGACTATCTGGTAAGGGTAGGTGACAAGCCAGAGGATGTAGAAGCTCTGAAGAAAATGCCGATCATGAATACCGAGATGGATGGTGTGGACATTATTTATCTGGAGGATGTAGCAGACGTCTTTATGACAGATAATTCCGCAGATATTTACACCAATGTCAATGGTAATCCAGGTGTCATGCTGACCATCCAGAAGCAGACGGGGTATTCTACCGGCGATGTTTCTGACAGGATCAAGGAGAAGTTCAAGGATCTGCAGGAGGAAAATGAAAAGCTGACACTGATCACGCTGATGGATCAGGGCATTTATATAGATCTTGTTATGGATTCCATTATCAACAACGTACTGGTGGGAGCGCTGCTGGCAATCCTGATCCTGATCCTTTTCCTGAAGGATATCAGACCTACCATGGTAGTTGCTGTGTCCATCCCGATCAGTCTGATCACAGCTATTGTCTGTATGTATTTCAGTGGTGTGACCCTGAATGTGATCTCCCTGTCAGGACTCGCCCTTGGTGTAGGAATGCTGGTGGATAACTCTATCGTAGTTATTGAGAACATATACAGGCTGCGGGGAGAAGGATATTCAGCCAAAGAGGCAGCTATTCAGGGTGCCGGGGAGGTGGCAGGTGCGATTCTTGCATCCACGCTGACAACCGTATGTGTATTCCTTCCTATTGTATTTACTGAAGGAATTACCAGACAGCTCTTTGTGGATATGGGACTGACCATTGCGTATTCCCTGCTTGCCAGTCTGATCGTGGCTCTGACCGTAGTGCCGGCTATGGCATCCGGTGTACTTTCCAGAGTAACCCCAAAAGCGGATGGAAGGTTCTTTGGCGGTCTGATTAAAGCTTATGAAAAGGTACTGGCACTTGCACTTAAGACAAAGCCTGTGGTATTTCTGCTTGTGCTTGTACTGTTGGTTGGAAGTGCGGCGGCAGCCTTTGCAAAGGGAACTGCCTTCATGCCGGATATGGACAGTACACAGATCTCCATGACAGTGACACTGCCGAAGGATACACCACTTTCCCATACAGGAGAGGTGACAGATGAAATACTTTACAAAATTGCAGAAATTGATGAGGTAGTGGATATTGGTGCCATGGCGAATGCTTCTTCCCTGACTATGCTGACAGGAAACGGAAATTCCTCCACCAATGAAACTGCTGTATATATTTCACTTGATGAGAATAAAAAGAGAACCAATGAAGTGATCGCGGATGAGATCGAAAACAAAATTTCAGATATAGTAGAGAGAGAGGGAGCGGAGATCGCAATTGAAACCTCAAGCATGGATATGAGTGCCATGGGAGGAAGCGGCATCACAGTACAGATCGAAGGAAGAGAGCTGGATACCCTGCAGGAGCTGGCTAAGGAGGTAGCCGGGATTGTAGAAGGTGTGGAAGGAACCACAGAGGTTTCAGATGGTCTTGAGGAAAGTACCGGGGAACTGCGGATCATTGTTGACAGAGATAAGGCAATTGAACATGGATTTACGGTGGCACAGGTATTCCAGCAGATACAGGGCAAGCTTGCGGCAGCTACCAGTGCAACCTCCCTGGAAACCGAGATCCGTGATTATGATGTATATGTAAAGAACGCAGAGGATATGACACTTACCAGAGAGCTGGTAAAAGATCTGACACTTGACCGCACAAAGAATGATGGCAGCAAGGAAACAGTGAAGCTTTCGGAGCTTGCTACCTTTGAAGATACAGAAACATCCATGTCCGTAAACAGACTGAACCAGACCAGATATATTCCGGTAACGGCGCAGCTGGCAGATGGCTATAATATCGGACTTGTTTCTGATGCAGTGGAAAAGGCATTGGAAGATTATGAGCTGCCGGATGGTTATACCATTGAAATGACCGGTGAAAATGAAACGATCACAGATGCCATGCAGCAGCTATATCTGATGCTGATCCTTGCACTGATCTTCATGTACCTGATCATGGTAGCACAGTTTCAGTCACTGCTATCACCGTTTATCATCATGTTCACCATTCCACTGGCATTTACCGGCGGTTTCCTTGGACTGCTGATCAGCGGAAGCGAAGTCAGTGTGATCGCACTGATCGGCTTTGTCATGTTGTCAGGTATCATCGTAAATAATGGTATCGTGCTGGTAGATTACATCAACCAGCTCCGTGCACAGGGTATGGAAAAGAAAGAGGCGATCATGACAGCGGGAAGAACCAGAATGCGTCCGGTATTGATGACAGCCATGACCACGATACTGGCTCTTTCCACCATGGTATTCAGTCATGATATGGGTGCAGATATGTCAAGGCCAATGTCGGTGGTAACCATTGGTGGACTGACTTATGGCACATTACTTACCCTGATCGTGATCCCCTGTATTTATGATGTTTTCTCGAGAGGAAAAGAGAGGGGAAAGCGTGGCAGAAAGAAATTGTTTCTGAAAGAAGGAAAAAAGGAGCAGGCTGATGAATAAAGAAACACCTACTGTAAAGGAAAAAGCTATATATCAGGCGGTCGTTGATCTGTTTATGGAGGGGGCAGATCTTTCAGGACTGACTGTTTCAGAGATCACAGCAAAGGCGGGAATCGGCAAGGGAACAGCCTACGGTTACTTTTCAGATAAGGAAGATATGATCGCCAGATCCATCTGCTACAACGTAGATCAGTATTGTCACTGGATCTATCAGGGGATCACAGAACAGAAAACATTGTATGAAAAAATAGATTTTCTCCTTGGAAAAATGGAAAAGGAGATCAGTAAAGCAGACTGTCTGATGCGGCTTGCCAATACCATGAGCATGGATTCTGTTATTGGAAAGAGGATCAGGCAGCAGGAAGTGGAAAATAACAGTAAAAATCCGCCATTAGAGCTTTTGGAGGCAGTATTTGAAGCAGAGCATTTCACACCGCCGCTTTCGGAAGAAATGCAGGCTATGCACAGGCTGGTCTGCATGGGCATCTGCAGTGACGCAGATGCCGTCAGACAGTGGCTTTCTTCGGAGAGAGGCTGATAGGCATTTTCCAGTGCATATTTTTACAAAAAAGTTATTGACATCTAATGACGATTAGCATATACTAACTACCGAAGACGGGATAATGATTCTCATTAACAAAGGAGGATGGTATGATGCCTTTATCAATGATGGAAGCCGGGAAACCGAATGTGATCAAAAAGGTTGGCGGCAAGGAGGAAACAAGGCGTTTCCTGGAGAATCTTGGTTTTGTAGTCGGTGGAACAGTAACTGTGATATCCGAGACGGATGGAAACATGATCGTGAATGTAAAGGATTCACGTGTTGCGATCGGCAAGGATATGGCAAATAAAATTATGGTTTAGAAAAGGAGCTGCTATGAAAACATTAAAAGAAGTTGCCTGTGGGCAGACTGTCAAGGTGACAAAGCTGACAGGAGAAGGCCCTGTGAAGAGACGTATCATGGATATGGGAATCACAAAGGGTGTAGAGATTTATGTAAGGAAAGTAGCACCTCTTGGTGATCCGGTTGAGGTCACCGTAAGAGGATATGAATTATCCTTGCGTAAAGCAGATGCCGAAATGATCCAGGTGGAGTAGGCATTTATTTTTTAACCATGAGTTAGCTTAGACTAATAAGTGGAAGCCATAACGAATCAAAGTATCAAGCAAAGAACATTAAATGTGTACCATACAGGTACAGGAAAAGAGGAGAGATATGTCAGTTAAAATCGCATTGGCAGGAAATCCGAACTGTGGTAAGACCACATTGTTCAATGCACTGACCGGTTCCAATCAGTTCGTTGGAAACTGGCCTGGTGTAACAGTAGAGAAAAAAGAAGGAAAGCTGAAGGGACACAAGGATGTTACCATCATGGACTTACCGGGTATCTATTCCCTGTCCCCTTATACACTGGAGGAGGTTGTAGCAAGAAACTATCTGATCGCTGAAAGACCAGATGCGATCATCAATATCGTAGATGGTACTAATATTGAAAGAAACCTGTATCTTTCCACACAGATCATGGAGCTTGGGATCCCGGTTGTCATGGCTGTCAATATGATGGATATCGTTGATAAAAGTGGTGATAAGGTACATATGGATAAGCTTGGAAAGAAGCTTGGCTGCGAGGTAGTTCCGATCTCTGCCCTGAAGGGAACCGGTATCGAAAAGGCAGCAGAAAAAGCAGTAGCGCTTGCACAGCAGAAACAGGCAACCCCTCATGTCCACAGCTTTGCAAAAGAGGTGGAGGATGTGATCACAGCAGTAGAAGATAAGCTTGGGGCTGATATTGCAGAGGAGCAGAAGAGATTTTTCGCGATCAAGCTTCTGGAAAAGGATGACAAGATCTCAGAGCTGATGAAACAGGTTCCTGATGTATCAGCGCAGATCAAAGAGCTGGAAGTTAAATTTGATGATGATACCGAAAGTATTATCACAAATGAAAGATATGTTTACATTTCCTCTATTATGGGTGAGTGCGTAACCAAGGCAAACAAGAAAGAGAAGCTGACAACATCTGATAAGATCGATAAGATCGTTACTAACAGGTGGGCAGCACTTCCTATCTTTGCTGTAGTTATGTTCCTTGTTTATTATGTTTCTGTAACAACTGTTGGTGCATTCCTGACAGACTGGACCAATGATACCCTGTTTGGCGAGTGGATCATTCCCGGTGCGCAGACACTGTTCGAGAATATCGGATGTGCTGACTGGCTGACAGGACTGATCGTAGATGGTGTGATCTCTGGTGTTGGTGCCGTACTTGGCTTCGTACCTCAGATGCTGGTGCTGTTCCTGTTCCTGGCATTCCTGGAATCCTGTGGTTACATGGCTCGTGTTGCATTTATCATGGATCGTATCTTCCGTAAATTCGGCCTTTCCGGAAAGAGCTTTATCCCTATGCTGATCGGCTCCGGATGCGGCGTTCCCGGTGTTATGGCCTCCCGTACGATCGAGAACGACAGAGACCGTAAGATGACGATCATGACAACCACATTTGTTCCCTGTGGTGCCAAGCTTCCCATTATTGCCCTGATCGCAGGTGCATTCTTTGATAATGCAGGCTGGGTTTCATGGAGTGCATACTTCGTAGGTGTGGCTGCGATCATCTGTTCCGGTATTATTTTAAAGAAGACAAAAATGTTTGCAGGTGATCCGGCACCCTTCGTTATGGAGCTGCCTGCCTATCACTGGCCTACCGTTGGCAATGTTTTAAGAAGTGTATGGGAGAGAGGCTGGTCCTTCATTAAGAAGGCTGGTACGATCATCCTTCTTTCCACTATTATTCTCTGGTTCCTGATGAGCTTTGGATGGGTTGATGGAAGCTTTGGCATGCTGGAGGCTGAGCAGCTCGATGCAAGTATCCTCGCTAAGATCGGTTCTGCGATCGCATGGATCTTTGCTCCTCTTGGCTGGACCCAGGCTGGTGAAGGCTGGAAGATGGCAGTGGCAGCTGTCAGCGGACTGATCGCAAAGGAAAATGTCGTAGCAACCTTCGGTCTGCTCTTTGGCTTTGCTGAGGTTGCAGAAGATGGCTCAGAAATCTGGGGAAGCCTGGCACAGGTTATGACTCCTGTTGCAGCGTATGGATTCCTGGTATTTAACCTTCTGTGTGCTCCTTGCTTCGCAGCTATGGGTGCGATCAAGCGTGAGATGAACAATGTCAAATGGTTCTGGTTTGCAATCGGATATCAGTGCGGACTTGCTTATGTAGCAGCACTTTGCATCTATCAGATCGGAACACTGATCACAACAGGTGCTTTCGGACTGGGAACAGTAGTAGCCCTTGTGTTTATAGCAGCGATCCTTTATCTGTTGTTCCGTCCTTATAAGGAAAGCAATTCCTTATCCTTTAATGGTGAAAAGATTCTGAAAAACCAGGCATAAGAAAAGGAGGTTGTATGGTACAGGAAGTAACAAAAGAAATGTCTCAGGAAGCAGAACAGTACCATACCGTTGTGCAGCAGAAAGAGATGATTGTCCGGAGAATGAAGGAAAGAGGCTGCCGGATCACCAGGCAGAGAATGATACTTCTTGATGTGATCCTTGGATCAGAATGCTCCTGCTGTAAGGAGATCTATTTCAAGGCCTCCAGTCTGGATCCGAAGATCGGAACAGCTACTGTATATCGAATGATCAATACCCTGGAAGAGCTTGGGGCGATCAGCCGTAAGAATATGTACAGGATCTGCAGCTTTCCGGATTGCGACAAAATAAAAATCCACCGGCAGTGACCTGCCGGTGGAAGTCAATAGAAACGGTAGGAATTTTCCATCAGCTTCTCATGGGAGCCAAAACGTACTATAAAACGATAAATTTTGTAAAAAAGCCCAGGAGTATAGGAGGCTTTTCCGTTTTCTGCATGCTTCAGGATGTTGGCAGCCAGCCGCTGGTTGTTCGTGACGGGAAGGGGATTCATACGATAGCTGCGCCTTTCTTTATTACGGAGCTTCATATCGTCCATATGTCCCGGACAGGCAGCCATGATCCGGATGCCATCCCACATCAGCTCGTGAAAAATGGAAAGCGAGAAATAATAACAGAACTGCTTGGCAGAGCCAAAGAGACCGTTGTCATCCAGTGGCACAATGCTGCCTGCAGAGGAGAACATGATGACCACAGACCCGATCATGATATGAGGCTGACAGAGCTTCAAAAGAAGAACGGGGGCTGTGGCATTAATATTTATAAGAGCCTCTATATCCTGTGCACTGTAATCAGTGAAGTTACCAATAGACTCCTGGGAGATATTGTTGATCATGAGTCTGATATAGGGATCATAAGTCTTTAAAAGAAGGGAAAAGCTTTTGATCTGCTGCAGATCAGACAGATCCAGAAGGATCATTCTGACCTTTTTCCCCGGAAAGCGGTCCGCAATGGACTGCATAGCCTTCAGGTCTTTATCAATAAGCCAGACCTCTCTGATCAGGCCGTATCTGGAATCAGCATAGATGGCATTCATAAATTCAGGACAAAGTCCAGCGGAAGCACCCGTGAACAGGGCGATCCAGCGGCAATATCTGTATTTCATAATTTTCTCCATAATCGTGAATATATTATTTATATAATAAGTATGGAAAAATACAAATCAGTACAATACGATAATAGCATACAAAATACATTTTTGTACATAGCAAATTCCTATATTCAAAGAAAAAATTAAAGAATTAGAATAAACTATCTCTGTAAATTAATTTTTGCAGATGAGGATTGAATAGGGCTGAATTGGAATCCGAGCTTACAGTTTGCAAGTTTAAGTTCTGATTTAGCTAATCGCTTGCAAAAGTAAATTCTGGCAAATCAAAATATCATGATTTTTAATATCTGCAATTTTCAAGGTTCACTTGAGCCTTTTTCCTTGGCTCATTTTTTTCATAACTTATTTGACACTACCTTTACAGAGGCTGTGGAGGTAGCGAAAGAAGAGGATCAGCCCTCCAGGCGGGCGGGAGGTTCATTTTGGGGATAGGTATGCAGATGTGTTTTAGAACTGTAAACCGGTTCTCTTGAGAAAGAACGTTCAAAAGATTGTTTATAATACACATAATATTTTAAGCGACAGGGAAACGCACGCCAGACCGCCGGACGATGAAATAGATGATGAAGAATATGCAATGGCAGCGTAGCTGCGGAAAGGACGATAACGATTATGAATAAAGTGATTTTAATGGGAAGACTGACAAAGAACCCGGAAATCAAATATGCCGGAAAAGACAATGACATGGCAGTAGCAAGATATACACTTGCGGTAAATAGAAGATATAAACGTGACGGAGAACAGGAAGCAGATTTTATTTCCTGTGTCACATTTGGAAAGAGTGCAGAGTTTGCACAGAAATATCTTCACAAGGGAACGAGAATTGTGATCGGAGGTCGTATCAGCACCGGTAATTATAAGGATAAGGACGGGAAAACAATTTACACCACAGATGTGATTGTGGAAGAACATGAATTTGCTCAGAACAAGGATAACGGTGCCGGTGCAGATTCGTCAGAAACACAGAAAACAGATAAGGACGGATTTATGGAAGCACCGGAAGGAGAGGTTCCATTTGACTAAACCGGGATAAATGGTTGGAGAGGCTGCTCTTTGCCGGGGCATTCTCTTTTCCATTTTAAAGAAGAAATCAAAAATTACAGGTATTCAACCTAACGAAAACGTGATATAATCAAAATATGGTTGAATGAGAAATATGGAGGTAGCTTATGGGCGTAAGTTATAACAGATTATGGAAAATGCTCATAGATAAAAATATGAAGCGGATAGAGATGCAGTACCTCACTGGGATCAGTGGTAATATTCTTGCCCGGATGGGAAAAAACCAGTATGTATCAATGGAGACGATTGAGAAGATATGCAAGAAGCTGGACTGCACTGTTGATGAGATGATGGAATTTACAGATGATGAATAACAGGAGCAGATATGTCAAATTATTAAATCTGGCAGAATGCTTCAGAAGTCGAAAAAAGAAATTGAAAAAAGATAACATGCCGGATACGGCATAATTCTCTTGGCAAAGCTAAGAGCGCACTTCTATACATGCAATTTCATCTGCCTGTATCGTGCGACCTGCGGTGCTGCTCCCGGTTTTGAGAAATCTCAATCCGGGAAATACAGCGAAATCAGAGATTTCGTACAAGGGGAGTTTCCCCTTGCGGCACAAGTGCCTATCCCCGATAAAGTTTGTGGCTGAATATTTCAGATACAGACATATAAAGTGATAGAAAGCGTGAAATATAAATTTGAAGGGTGACAATATATGAAGTATTTATATTTGCATGGACTAGGGCAAAAACCAGACAGTTGGAATAGAGTAATAAAAGAAACGAAAGTATCGAAAAGCAGTTGCAGTTTGAGTTTATCAGAGCTGTTAGAAAGGAAATCTGCTACATATAAGGAATTATATTCAGCATTCTCATCAGAATGCGACAAGGAGAACGAAGAAATTGTCTTATGTGGGCTTTCTCTGGGAGCTGTTTTGACACTTAATTATGCGATAGACCACCCGGATAAAGTAAAGGCACTCGTATTAATTGCAGCACAATATAAAATGCCAAAAAAATTATTAAAAGTTCAGAATATGTTGTTTCATCTTATGCCGAATTCGGCATTCAATAAAATGGACTTCAAAAAAGCAGATGTTATTAACCTATGTGGTACGATGGCTGAATTAGATTTCAGTGACTCACTGCATAAGGTGTCTTGTCCGGTATTAATCGTTTGTGGAGAGAAGGACAATGCAAACAAAAAAACTTCAAAAGAACTTTGCCATTATTTGAACAATTCCAACTTCCATGAACTTATGAAAACAGGTCATGAAGCAAACATAGAAGCTCCGGAAGAGTTGGCAATCGTGTTGCAAAGATTTTATGATAGTATCAATTAGCTTCCCGTTTATCGGGAAGTCGCAGAGAACGAAAAAACGGTATTTGGAGGTATTCACTATGAAAAAGATTATAACCGTAATGCTTTGCATTGTGCTGGTTCTTCTCTTTGCCGGATGCGGAAAGAACGACGATACATCAAAAGTGGAAATTGATTATGGAGCATCTTCCGTTTATTCAAAAGAAGAAATAGACTCTGCCATTGAGATTATAAAAAAGCAGTTCGCTTCGTTTGAGGACTGTGAATTGCATAGCCTTTCTTATATGCCGGATGAAGAATGCAACAATGCAGATAACATTGAATGGATGAACGATTTAAGAACGGATGATAATAAAGAAGCCTTTACGCAATGTATTGCATTTGAAAGCAGTTTCCGTTCGCCGGAAAAAGGTGGCGGTGCATGGGAAGCTAACGAAGAATACACTTGGTCATGGTGGCTTGCACGGAGTGAAGGCGGAGAATGGAATCTGATGACTTGGGGTTATTGATAAGAGTAGAAAATTCCAGTATTATTGACCAAGAAATTAAGGAGGATTCATAATGAGTGAGAAAACAGAGATTACTTTCATGCAAACAAGATTAATCCGGCTTGCTTCAGAAGAGTGGCATTTACCTGTTGAACAGATTATCCACTTGTTTAAAGAAGCCGATGTTCTTGGATATATAGAAAAATGCTATGGGATTTTTCATTGTGAAGGCGATGAAGCTGTGCTTGAAGATATTACTGAATTTTTGCAAAGAAAGGGGATAGAGATTAGTGCTTGAGTTAAAAGATGGATTTGTTCTCTATCATGGAAGTTATTGTGAAGTAAAAGAGCCAGATCTTGCCAAATGTGCAAAGAGAAAAGATTTTGGACAGGGATTTTATTTAACCACATCAAAGGAACAGGAAGAAAGTTTTCTGAGAACCTCAATAGCCAAAGCCATCGCAACCGGAACAATTGAAGAGGGGCAGAAGTTTGGATATATTTCAACTTTTGAATTCAAACTTTCAGAAAATCTTGAAACGCATATTTTTGAAAATGCAGATGTGGACTGGTTACATTGTATCGCCGCTCACCGAAAGAAAAAAATGTTTATTGAGGTTGAACGTGAAATGGCAAAATATGATATCATTGCAGGAAAGATTGCGGATGATGCAACAAACGCTACTCTTACCGCTTATCTTGCGGGTGCTTTTGGGACTGCAGGTGATAAAGTAGCAGACGATTTCTGTATCAGACAGTTGCTGCCGAATAAATTGAAAGATCAATACTGCTTTAAAACTGAGGCAGCTATTGAGTGTCTGAAATTTGTGAAAGGTGAGAAGATATGGCTGAAGTAACAATTCCAAAGGAAAAAATGAATTATACAATCGACCTTCTGATCACTATGGTGACAGATGAAATCGCAGAAGAGACAGGCAAGGACAGAAACGAGGTATTGACAGATTTTTTGTGTTCAAAGACAGGAAAAGCACTGTATGATGAGAAGACAAAGCTGTGGTGCACTGGTCCGGCATATATAGCTGAACTGTATATGGAAGAATTAAAGAAATCCTGATATGGGATGTGAGTTTAAATTTATACGACAATGGTGACAAAGACTTTCATTCCAAGGAGCAACAATTAAATATTTCAAAAACGCTGAGGTCAGCATTTCCTAATCACAGGACAACGACCTCAGTTTTTTATACCCAGGAATCGGCATTCATGAATAAGCCGGTTCTTTTTGTTTACAGAAAAAAGAAGGAGTACAAGAAAATGAGCAGAGCAAAAAATCCAAAGTATGAATCCATGTCATTGGAGGAACTGAAGGCCAACATGGAAAAGAGCAGACAGGAACTGGAGGCAGCAATTCACCACAAAAACATTCTGGAGCAGCGGAAGAAGCTGGTAGAACGCAGGGAACGTTCCCACCGGCTGATTGTCAAAGGGGCAGAGTTTGAGAAAGTATTTCCGCTGTCCAGAGATCTGGAACAGGAAGACGTCCAGGACATGATGAATCAACTGCAGAACAGCAGTTACAACAAGAGTATTGTGCGGCAGGCTCATATAGCCGCCTTACACAAAGATCAACAGCAGATTGCAGAAGCAGTAAAAAAGACAGAGAAGGGAGATGACAGTTAATGGCACTGTATCATTTTTCAGTAAGGAATGTATCCAGAGGGAAAGGGCAGATGGTGGTCGCTTCCGCAGCCTATATTTCCGGGCAGAGGATTTTTGACAGTTATTACAACAAGATACACGATTATACGAGCAAGTCAGGTGTGATATTTACAGAAATCCTGACACCGGAGTATGTGCCAGAGCGTCTGACTGACAGGGAAACACTCTGGAACGAGGTGGAGCATGTGGAACGGAACAACAAGGCACAGCTTGCCTATTCGTTTGACATTGCACTGCAGAATGAATTGACACTTGAGGAAAATATCAGACTGGCAAAAGAGTTCTGCCAGGAGCAGTTTGTGGCACGTGGCATGATCGTGGATCTGGCAGTCCATGAGGGAAAAGCGGAAAATGAAGAAGAACCGGATAATCCCCATTTCCATGTGCTTGTCCCAATCCGTCCTTTTACAGAGGAAGGAATCTGGGGCAATAAGCAGAGAAGGGAATATATTCTTGATGAGGATGGAAACCGGGTGAAGGATGCCAAAGGAAAAGATATGTTCAATGCTGTTTCTACTACCGGATGGAATGATCCGGAGCTTTTAAAAGAATGGCGGCGGGCATGGACAGAGAAAGTAAATGGGAAATTCAGGGAGTGCCACATGGCATCCAGAATCGACCACCGTTCCTACAAAGAACAGGGGATTGACCTGATCCCGACCATCCATGAGGGATATGAAGTCCGGGCAATGGAGAAAAAGGGAATCAAAACGGTGATCGGAGAATTGAACCGGGCAATCCGGCAGTTTAACCAGATGTTTATTTCTCTGAAAGAATCCATTCAGTGGATGAAGACAGCTTATGAGGAAATGAAAGCAGAGCTGGATCGCAGGCAGAACCCGACACTGCTGGAAAGCCTGCAGGATTATTATGATAAAAAGACACAGGGCAGACCACCACTTCCCAATTTTTATGCGGAGATGAAACAGAGAGGTAAGAATCTCTCCAATTTACAGGAGTTTGCAAAATCCATCAGTTATCTTCAGACACATCAGATAGAAACGATGGATGACTTGCAGGAACGGATTGAGGAACTGAACGGTGTTGTTTCTGTCAGTAAAAAAGAAATTTCTGAAAAGCGGAAACAGTTAAAGGAACTTGAGAATCTGGAAAAGATGGCAGAGGTAATAAAAACAAATCAGCCATTGATTGATGAGTATAACCATTTCTATTTTCAGAAAAGACGGGAGAGATATTATCAGCAGCATAAAAAAGAAATCAATTATTACCGCAAATGTGAACGGGAACTGAAACAACATCTGGATAAAAATGGAAAAGTGCCAACTGCCAGATGGAAACGGGAGAAAGAAGAACTTCAGGCGGGGATCGAAGAGCTGAAAGCAGATAATCAGCCGTACCAGGAGGAACTAACTTTTGTGAAAAAGGTACAGAGCTGTGCGGATATTGCCAGACGTGACCGGGAAATGGCAGAAGCAGATACTTCCGGGCGTTCAGAAGAAAAAAGGGAGAAGCAGGTGAAGTTCCCGACATTTTACACAGTTCAGGCGAAAGAGATTCTTGAAGAAAACGGGAAAGCAGAGCAACAGCCGTTGAACCAGTCGGAGCAGAATCCAGAAAAGAAGACCTCTCTTCTGAGAAAACTGGATGAAAAAAAGAAAGAGTGTGCAGAGCGTGATGCAAAACAACAGGCAGTGAAGAAAAAGCGAAACTATGACATGAGTTTATAACAGTCTGTCAGCAGGACAGACGGGAAAGGATGAGCAAAATGCAGTATACAGAAGAACAAATTATAAGAGCAAATCAGACAGATATTGTTTCTTTTCTGAGCGCACAGGGAGAACAACTAGGGAAAAGCGGAAAGGAATACCGTTGGAAAAAGCATGACAGTGTAACGGTATCCGGAAACCGGTGGTACAGGCACAGTCAGGGGAGGGGTGGCTATCCGGTGGATTTTGTGATGGAATTTTACAATGCCACATTTCCGGAAGCTGTCAAGATGCTAACCGGGGAGGAAGGCGAAGGCAGGAACAGTACCTGCCCCGCCCCGTCCCCTGACTTC
>ERZ826242.901-NODE-901-length-37013-cov-11.444018_pt1 | contig 37013 bp, 32 predicted proteins | sample MGYA00519871_ERZ826242 | MGnify/ENA primary metagenome ERZ826242 (study PRJEB31778, sample SAMEA3449226) | human gut metagenome | biome: human gut; feature: human-associated habitat; material: faeces | place: United Kingdom | collected 2010/2012 ...
GGGGGGGGGGGGGGGGGTATAATCAAACTAGGTATAAAATAGAAAAAACTGGAAAATATAAAAAAGTAAAAGAGTAATTGAATTATAACGAAATATTCGTTATAATTATAATAGTATGAGGAGTAGTTGATAAGATGAGAAGGCGACGAAAGAATAGAAAGCAAGTTAGAATGGTAGTAGGTTTATCTATTTGCCTATTATTAATTATGACGGTAGGTTATGCGGCTTTTAGTACTAATTTAACATTAACGGCTAAAGGAAATATTCATAATTTAACTACTATTGATAATCTTAAGAGTAAGGTTGTTACTGAAGGTGATGGATTATATATTGATACTTATGAAGAGGGTCGTTATATTTATAGAGGTGGCAATCCAAACAATTATATTAAGTTTAGTAATGAACTTTATCGAATAGTTGCTTTAGAAAAAGATGGAACAGTGAAAATTGTCAAAGATGATTATATGACAGCAGTTCCTTTTGATAAATCAGCTGAAAGACGTGTAGATGGGGGATATTGTTCAGGAATTTATGATAATAATTATTGCGGTTGTAATGCGTGGGGAAGTAATACTTCAATGCGTGATAGCAGTGGTAATTTGCTTAAAAGTTTGCCAAGCCATTTTGGAAGTTCTGAGATGTTACCTTTAAATGATAAAGAGGCAGATGTTAACGTTTATTTGAATAATAATTTTTATAATTCAATTAATGCCGATAAGAAATATATTGTAAATCATAATTTCTATGTGGGTGTAGTAACAATACGTGATGCTGATTATCCTTCACTTAAAGATACAATTAGTCAGGAAAAGGCCTTTCAATGGAACGGGAAAATTGGTTTGATTAGTATTTCTGATTATGTAAGAGGAAGTACTAATGAATATTGTTCTATTCAGACCAATTTTGGTGGTACTAATGGATGTGAAAGCGGTTCGACAGTGTGTGGATGCGCTAAAGATAATTATTTATATAAAGGCACAGTTTTAAGAACGCTGTCACCAACAACGTGGAATGATCCTAGTAAATATTCTACAAATAGATGTGTTTTAGCAACGGTTGTTCCAGATAGAAGTGAAGCAATTATTACGATTACGGCTAGTTCATCTTCAACAGGTTATCAACAATACTACCCATCATTTTATATTTCAGCTTCAAAGTTTTTAGGCTCAGGAACTGAGACAGATCCATATATAATCAAATCTTAACTAGAAAGAGGTAATAACATGCGCCGAAGAAGAAAGAATCGAAAACAAGTCAGAGTAGTTATTGGACTATCTATTTGTTTATTATTAATAATGACAGTTGGTTATGCGGCTTTTAGTACTAATTTAACATTAACGGCTAAAGGAAACATTCATAATTTAACTACTGTGGATAAACTTAAAAATAATGTTGTTACCGAAGGTGACGGTTTATATGTAGATACTTATGAAGATGGCCGCTATGTTTATAAAGGTGGCGATCCGGATAATTATCTTAAATTTGGTGGCAATTTATATAGAATTATTTCTTTAGAAAAAGATGGAACTTTGAAAATAGTTAAAAAAGATTCAATTGGGGCGATTATTTTCGATGGGGTTGATAATAGATATTCTGAAAATGGTTATTGTTCAGGAATGTACAAAGAAAGTTATTGTGGTTGTAATTTATGGGGAAGCAGTACAACGATGCTTGATGGCCTTGGAAATTCAGTGAAGGTTTTTCCGATCGCTTATGGATCAGCAACCACTTCACCAATACCTGATAAGGAAGCGGATATTAATACTTATTTAAATACCTCTTTTTATGGTTCAATACCTGACAGTGATAAAAGATATATTGTTAATCATAAGTTTAACGTTGGAAAGGTTGCTAGAAAAAGCGGAGCATCAGCTGAAGAAGCTTTAAAACAAAGTATTGCTGATGAAAAAACACATTTGTGGATTGGGAAGATTGGCTTAATAGGGGTAACTGATTATGTAAGAGGAAGTAGCAGTGAAGGATGCAATATTGAAAAGACTTATCAAGGTCAGTGTTCAGGAGATACCTGTGAATGTGCATTAAATAATTTTCTTTTCTTTGATACTAATCTTATTCGAACTTTGTCCCCACTTGATGGAGGTTCGACTGGCGTTGATAGATGTATAACGGCTTTAATTAATCCTGCGGTTAAAGGAGAAATAATAACAAATATAGCTTCACTTACTTATGGAACTAGATATTATCCATCATTTTATATTTCGGCTTCAAAGTTTTTAGGCTCAGGAACTGCATCAGATCCATATATAATTAAGTCTTAACTAGAAAGAGGTAATAACATGCGCCGAAGAAGAAATCGAAAACAAGTCAGAGTAGTTATTGGATTGTCTATTTGTTTATTATTAATAATGACTGTAGGTTATGCGGCTTTTAGTACTAATTTAACATTAACTGCTAAGGGAAGTATAAAAGATATTAATGCTGCTTGGCAATTAAAAAAGAATATAGTAAATGATAAAGATGGACTATATATTGATACATTTGAAGAAGGAAGATATATCTATCGTGGTGAAAATCCAAATAATTATATCAAATTTAACGATGAGCTGTGGCGAATAATTGCCATTGAAGCAGATGAAACTTTAAAAATTAGAACTCAAAAATCTATTGGTGATTTTAAATTTGATAACGTAGGTAATCGTAATTTTGACAATAATTCATTTTGTATTGGTGTAGATATTTACGGATGTGGAATATGGTCAGCAGTGGATTCTATATTGGCTGATAAATTTACTAATGGTGTAGTAACACAGGACTCATCGCTTAAAATGTATTTAAATAATGAATATTTGAATCAAATTAATGTTAATGATAAGAAATTTATAGTAAATCATGTTTATAATATAGGACCAGTATATCATTTGGATGAAGGTGTTAAAAGTATTGCTGATTCTGAAAGAAAATATACATGGACTGGGAAAGTAGGGCTTATAAATGCAAGTGATTTTTTTAATTCTTCATTAAATGAAAATTGTCGTCTATCATCAGCAGCTCAGGCTTGGAAGGATAACACATTATGTGAAAATAGTTATTTAAAGAGTTCAACTGGTTCGTGGTCGATTAATAGTGAGGTTGTGGAAAATTCTAATGAAAGTAAGTGGGCTGGGTACATAGGAGTTTATGATTTTTTGTGGTCTCGTCCTAATAACTTAGCTCAAGTTCATCCCACATTGTTTTTAACATCAGATATTAAATTAACTGGCAATGGTACTGCATCAGATCCATATATAATTAAAGAGTAAAAAAAGATTCACAATTCGTGAATCTTTTTTTACATCATTTGATAATTTGATGTGTTATAATTATTTGAATATGATTTACTAACCATATTTTCTAAATTAGAAACTCTTTGTTCTAATGAGTTAACTTGCTGACTTAAAGTATTTATTTCAGAAGTTGTATAATTTGGTGAGCTAGTCATACTATTATTCATAATTGGTGTAGGAGCAGCCATTGGCATAGGCATAGGCATTTCAACACCGGCAATTGGAATAGGCCCTGCCATTCCTTGCATAGGCATTCCTTGGATTGGCATTGCGCCTCCATACATTTGTGGATAAACTGGATATGGTGTTCCACCACAGTTACGATCTTTTTTCAAACTAATTACCCCTTTCATATATCTCATTAAATTATATGCGTTTGTTTATTTTTGGTGCGGATTATGTTATAATTACGATGGTGATAAAATGAGACTTAAGAATGTTAGAGGAGCGAAAGAGACGATAGAAGCTTCTCCATATATAATAAAAAATCCAGGTGAGTATAAAGGCGACTTTAAAAGCTTATTTAATAATGACAATCCAATTCATTTAGAAATTGGAATGGGGAAAGGCAAGTTTATTATAAGCATGGCCAAACTGTTTCCTAATATTAATTTTATTGGAATGGAAATGTATGATAGTGTATTAGTTAGGGCGGTTCAAAGCTTAGAAACAGAAAACATTCCTAATTTAAAATTATTAAAGTTCGATGCGACAGAAATTGAAGAAGTATTTGATAAGGAAATAGATGTTTTATATTTGAACTTTTCAGATCCATGGCCAAAAAACAGGCATGAAAATCGTCGTTTAACTAGCTTAAGATTTTTAAAACGTTATGATAGTATTTTTAAAGGATCTAATGAGATAATTCAGAAGACAGACAATCGTAAGTTATTTGAGTTTTCGCTCAAGTCATTTACGGATTATGATTACAAAATTGAAGAGGTATCTTTAGATCTTCATAAAGATGAGACTTTTAATGTTGAAACAGAATATGAAAAACGATTTTCTGATAAAGGTTTTCCAATATATATGGTTAGAGTGGTTAAATAGACACTTCTTGACATGTAAAGTAGGTAAAAAACTATAAAAAGAAAATAAAGTTTGATATAATTTAAGGTAAGCAGGTGTTATATGAAAAAGAAAGGTATTATTTTATGTCTACTCGCAGTTTTACTTACGGGTTGTACAGTGGTTAGAATAGATACAACGAGTATTGATAATATGGTTGATGTAGTACTTTCAAAGGATAATACATTATATAACCGTGTGGGAATTGGATATAAGTATTATGTACCTAGGGGAGTTACTTATATCGATAGTAGTGAAACTAATGATAGACTTTATTCTAACGGGGTGTATTACTATTTATATTTAGATGAAATAGGTTACTATTATAAAAGTAGTTTAGACTATAAAGAGGACTCATCTAAGTATTACTCGCGCAAGTTAAATAATGATGGTTCAAAGGGGTATTTGGAAATTACGAAGAAAGATAGTTTATACCTTGTAGAATTTGTTTATAATTATGCGAAAATTGAGGCATTAGTGCCTAAGGAAGATATAGAAATGACAGTTTTAAATGCTTCATACATTTTATCGACAATTAAATACAACCACAATATTGTAAAATTATCATTAGGTGACGACTTTTTGAAAACCAAAGAGGAAAAATACGATGAGTTTACTTCAAAGAAGGAAACTGATAGCTTTTTACGCTATGAAGAGAAAAAGGATTAGAGGTGTGATTAAATGGGATTAATGGACAAGCTAAAAAATTTATTTACAGAAGAAGTTGAAGAAGAAATAGAAATTCCAGAAGAGCCAATTAAAAAAGAGGTAATTCAAGTAGAAATTCCGTCGCCAAGAGCAAGTAAAACGCCAGTGACTGAGGAAATATTACCTGAGCCTGATGTGGTGACTGAAAAGAAGAAAGATGATTTCAAATTTCCATTTTTTGATGATGACGATTTTCATACAATGGAAACAAAAGAAAAACCAAAAGAAGAAAAGAAAAGACCTTTGTATAGTAAAAAAGAAACTAAAAAAGAGGTTTATAGCCCACCTAAGGAAGATCGTAAGGTGTTTAAACCAACACCAATTATTTCTCCAGTATATGGTATCTTAGATAAAAATTATCAGAAAGAAGATATTAAAGCTAAAAGTACTAAACCACGGAGCTATTATAATCCAAGAGAGGCTACGGTTGACGAAATTAGAAATAAAGCTTATGGAACTTTAGAAGACGATATTGAGACAACTTTATTTGGACATAATCACGTTTTCTTTGATGAACAAGAAGAAGATATAACCGATGTGCTTGAGGAAAATATTAAAGCTGATGAAGAATTGATCGATGTTGTTAGTTCAAAGGAAGATTATACAGATAGCTTAATTGGAGAAAGACCACGTCATGGTAATACTGATGAGGAACCAGAATTAACAGATTTATTACAAGCAGAACTAAATAAAGAAGAGGAAAAAGAAAAACCACATAAAATCAGTGATAGTGAATTATTTAGTATGATTGATTCTATGTATCAAAAAGGAGATAAAGAATAATGATTAATGTATTGGATTTTATGGGCATAATTTTCTACATTGCTTTAATAGTATTAGTAATAGTTCTAATTGTTTTAGCTATTAGAGCTATTCAAACTTTGAATAAAGTTGATAAAGTTGTCGATGATATTAGTAATAAGTCATCTAAGCTTGATGGTTTATTCAATATTATTGATACAACAACTGATGCAGTGGTAGGTATTAGTGATACATTAGTATCATTAATAGCTAATGGTATTGAGAATTTATTTAATAGAAAGAGGGTAAAGAAAGATGAGTAAAAAAAGTGGAATTGGTAAGTTTTTAGCAGGTGCTGGAATTGGAGCAGCTTTAGGATTATTATTTGCTCCTAAAAAAGGTGAAGAAACAAGAGCAGATTTAAAAAATATGTTTGATGATTTAGTAACCAAAGTAAAAAGCATTGATGCTGAAGATGTAAAAATTACTGTTGAAGAAAAGATTGAAGATTTAAAAAATGGTTTAGAAAATTTAAATAAAGAAACTATTTTAGAAGAAGCTAAAAAACAAGCTAGAAATTTGCGTAATCAAGCTAATGAATTAGTAGAATATGCAATTGAAAAAGGAACCCCAGTAATTGAAAAATCAGCTAATGCGATCAAAGTAAAGGTTATTGAAGTTTCGCAGGCAGTTATTGATAAATTATCAGAGGATACGCCAAAAGAACCTAAACCTAAAAAAGCATCTAAGTAATGTCAAGTAGATATATAGTATCTACTTTTTTTGTACTTTAATGTTTGAAATATTGATATTGTGGTATACTTTATGATAGAGGATAGGTAGCGTGATAATGTGAAAGAATGGCATAATTTAGATGAAAATGAACTATTGAATAGTTTAAAAACTAGGGAAAGTGGTTTGAATACTAGCGAAGTTCAAGATAGATTAGAAAAATATGGAAGAAATGAGCTTCCAAAGAAAAAAACTGATAGTTTTATTAAGATTTTATTGAGGCAATTAACAGATCCAATAGTTATATTGTTGGTAATAACTGTTTTCTTTTGTCTGTTAATTCATGAAACGATTGATGCTTTGGCTATTACTTTTATTATTTTAATTGATTTAGTAATGGGAACTTTTCAAGAATGGAAAGCTGAGAAAACGGCAGAGAGTCTTCAGGCTTTAATTAAAGTAAAAGTTCATGTTTTAAGAAATGGTAAGGAAGAGGATATTGATTCTAGTGATTTAGTGATTGGCGATATTGTATTATTAGATTCTGGAGATAAAATAAGTGCGGATATGCGAATTTTGAGTAGTAATAATTTCCAAGTCGATGAATCTGTTTTAACTGGAGAAAGTATGAATGTTTATAAAAGTTCAGCAATTTTAGATGGAATAGTGCCACTTGCCGAACGAAAAAATATGACATATGCAGGGACAACTGTAGTAACTGGACGCGCTAAGTGCGTAGTGGTGCAAACAGGAATAAAAACAGAGATTGGTAAAATTGCGCACGAGGTTAATAATACTAAAGAAACTAAATCACCACTGACAATTAGAATGGAAAAATTTTCAAAACAAATTAGTTTATTGGTAGTCGCTGTGGCTATTATTATTGCTTTAATTTTGGTTTATAAAGATGTTCCAGGTAGTGAGATATTTTTATCGGTAATTGCTTTATCTGTTTCGGCGATGCCTGAAGGATTACCTTTAGCGCTGACAATGGCTCTAACAATTGCATCTAATAAGATGGCAAAGAAAAATGTTATTGTTAAAAAGTTGAATTCGGTTGAAAGTTTAGGAAGTTGTACGGTAATTGCTTCTGATAAGACGGGAACTTTGACGGTTGATGAACAAACGGTTAAGAAAATTTTGTTACCTAATGGCCAAGCTTATAAAATTTCGGGGATTGGCTATAATGATGAAGGAACTCTCGAAGGCCCTTCAGAATATTTGAATCAGATTCAAATGATTAGTAAATTAGGGGTTTTGAACAATGAAGCAGGGCTTGTAAAGAAAAATAATCAATTTGAAAGTTATGGCGATTCAATTGATATTGCATTTTTAGCATTAGGTTTAAAAGCTAAAGTGAACACTGATGATATTAAGATACTTGGTAAAATACCTTATGAGTCAGAAAATAAATATTCAGCTGTCTTTTATGAAGTTAATGGTGAAGTTCGCTGTACTGTTAAAGGTTCAGTAGAAAAAATCTTAGAATTTAGTGATGAGATGATACTCGAAGGAAATAAGCCTTTGGATAGGTCGCTTATTATGCATCAGAATGAAGAGCTTGCTAAAGAGGGGTACCGAGTAATTGCGCTTGCTGATGGGGTCGTCAGTAATTTCGCCGAAAAAGAAATTTATGCTAGAGAAGATTTTAGTAATTTAGACTTTATGGGATTGGTTGGGTTTATTGATCCAATTAGAGAAGATGTTAAAGCATCTTTGGAAGAATGTGCGAGCGCAGGCATTAAGGTTAAAATGATTACTGGTGATCATCCACTTACAGCTTTTACAATTGCTAAAGAATTAGGATTAGTTCAAGATTACGAAGAGGTTACAACTGGTGCAGACGTCGAAAGCGCTTTAGAAAAAGGCGAAGAGTTCTTTGATGATTTTGTTAAATCTAAGAAGGTATTTTCAAGAGTTACGCCAATAGATAAGCTTAAAATAGTTGAGTCTTATAAAAGACAAGGTGAGTTTATTGCAGTAACTGGGGATGGAGTTAATGACGCTCCAGCTTTAAGAAGTGCTAATATTGGAATTGCAATGGGATCTGGAACTGATGTTGCTAAAGAAACAGCTTCAATGATTATTGTGGATAATAGTTTTAAATCGATTGTGTCTGGCGTAAAAGAAGGAAGAATCGCTTATAGTAATATTCGTAAGGTTAGTTATATGCTTTTATCTTGCGGGCTTGCCGAGGTTTTATTCTTTATATTAGCTATTGCCTTTAATTTACCAATGCCATTAGTAGCAATTCAATTATTATGGCTTAACATTGTTACAGATGGGCTTCAAGACTTTGCTTTATCTTTTGAAAAAGGCGAAAAAAATATTATGAAGGAAAAACCGAGAAGTACTAAAGAATCGGTATTTAACAAGGAATTACTTAGTGAGGTATTAATCGCAGGACTTACAATTGGTTTAATTGTCTTTGGCGTTTGGGTTTATTTGATCGATGTAATTCACATGAATGTTGATGTAGCTCGTGGCTATATTATGGTTTTAATGGTATTTATGCAAAATATTCATGTGTTTAATTGTCGTAGTGAAAAACAATCAACGTTTAAAATATCGTTAAAGAAAAATCCGTTAATTATTTTTAGTATTGTTTCAGCGGTTATTTTACAAATTATTATTATGGAAGTGCCTGTTTTAAGTCATTTCTTAAAAACGGAAACTGTTCCACTTATTCAAATGTTTTATTTGTTATTAGCGGCATTTGTAATTTTGATAGTTATGGAACTTTATAAATATATTAGATATAACCGAAAAAACTCTTAATGAGTTTTTTTATTTGACGTTTTTTTAGCGGAAATTTCGATATCAAAAAGTATTGGGTTGAAAATATTGACAATAGGGGGGGGGGGGGGGGGGGGGTATACTCTTATTGAGTAGGAGTGATTTTATGTGGAATGTTGTTAAGAAATTTTTATTTTTTTGTTGTTTTATTATTGTTTTTGGCTTTATTGATATTGTAGGGGTTAAAGCTGAAAACGAAAATACAGGGTATGCAGAGTGCTGGTATAAAATAAATAAGGATTATTACAATGACAAATATGATTATCATACATATGGTCAACTACATATTAGACTTAAGGTTAGTAAAGTGTCTACTATATCAAAAAGTTGTATTATGGGAGCAATAGGAGGCGGAGAGACAGGGTATTGTAATATTGCATCATATGAATTTAATGGAATAGTAAGTAAATTACATCCAGAGCCTAAAGTATATCAGTGTCCAGATAAATTGTATGTTGGTGGTTATTATGATAAGAAAGATCGTTTATTTTCGGCACCGGAATATAAGTATACAGAAGAAGGATTAATGAATTTAAAAATATCAGTTAATGAGAAGAAAGGTGAAAAGGGAAATTTATATTGGAGTACTGCTTCTTTAGAAAGACATTTTACATTAGCTGAAGAAACAGAGGAACATAATGCGGATGAGACAGGCGAAGTTATAATTGGTGATAAGAGCGATCACAAAAAGGCTGATGCTGCGGATACTTCTTCACCTAACAGCGAAGATATTCAAGGTGTAATAAATTGGGGTAATTATCAGCCAGATAATGAGGTAAAATATGAAGAAGATGCTTGTTTACTCATTGGAGAAACGGTTCAACAATTTTTAAACACTTTATTTATTATAGTTTCAGTAATAGGTATAATATTGTTAATTGTAATGTCAGCTGCTGAGTTTATTAAGGTTATTACTGGATCAGACGAAGATGGAATTAAAACAGCTTTTAAACATACGTTAATTAGGGCAATTTGTATTGTGGTATTGCTTATATTACCAATGTTAATTGGTTGGGTTTTAGATATTGTAAATGATAATTTTTCGGGAAAATATGAGATTGGTTCTAATGGGGAGCCGTTGTGTGAAATTGGTAAATAGTCTTTATACTTGACATTATTTTTAATAAATGTTATCTTACTTGAAGAGGAAGGAGGTGACTAGCCATGGCAACAATGAATAATTTAAAACAACAGATAGGGTTAGTTACCTTCAGTTTTGCTTTATAAGTTTAAACTTGAACTTTTTTAATCCTGTCTAAACAGGATTTTTTTGTTGTCTTTTAGTAAATGGAAATGTTATATTAAATGGAAAAGAGGTGAGGGAAATGAAAGAGTTAAGTAAGTTTAAAAGCTTATGGGGTTTTGTTAAGGAAGATAAAAAGTTGATAATAATCGGTATAATTACGATTGTGATTACGTCACTATTTGATTTAACTTATGGATATTTATCGGGGGCTGCTGTTGAGGCTATAACTGATATGAATTTAAAATTATGTTTTATGTTTTTTGGAATATATTTTATTATAAACTTGATTTCGTCAAATTTTTTATATGAATACGGGTTTATGTTGTTAAGAAAAGCCGAACTTAATTTAAGTCAAAAACTTAGTAAAAAAATATATCGTAAATCTTTAGATTTACCAGCTTATGCCTATGAAGAAAAAAGTAGTGGTGAACTTTTAAATAGGATTACGCAAGATACGGAAGTTATTTCCAATACTTTTAATGGTCTACTAAGAACGATTATAAGTATTCTAGGAAGTTTTATTCTTTTAATTTATATATTTTTTAATTCTATAATTGTTGGGGTAGAAATAATTATTATAATTTTATTTATTTTTGTCGTTATGAAAAAATATAATCCTGAGTTAAAAAAATTAAATCAGGATGTGAAGGATGAAAATGATACTTATACATCGACTGTAAACGAGACGATGAAAGGAATTCGCGAGGTTAAAACTTTGGGCGTTAAAGATAATATGTTTAGCCGCATAGATTATTTGATTAAAAATTTATTTAATGTAAGAACTAAACAGCTTAAGACTGAAACTAAATTTGAAGTAATTACAAGCGCTATTCGTTTAGTTTTGGAGTGTTTAACTTTTGTTATATGTGCTGTAGAATTATATTATGGGAAAATATCTTTAACTTTCTTTATCGCGATGACTTATTACGTCTATAGATATGGTTGGATTATAACAAATTTATCACAAATTAATAAGGATTATCAAAGGGTTTCAGTTTCATTTAATCGAATTAATGAAATTATTGACAATAGGTTATATGAAGATGAAGAATATGGGGATTTGACTTTAAATAAATGTCAAGGTCAAATAACGTTTAAACATGTTGATTTTGGTTATAAAGGTGAAGAGAAAATTTTAAAAGACTTTAATATTGATATTGTACCAAATAAAAAAATTGCCATTGTTGGTAAATCCGGTCAAGGTAAAAGTACATTATTTAATTTAATTACTAGAATTTTTGATCCAACTGGTGGTGAAATTATTTTAGATGATATTAATATAAAGCAATTAACAGAAAAATCTTTAAGGGATAACATTGCAATTATTAGACAAGAACCATTTATTTTTAAAGGCACTTTTAAGGAAAATTTTGAAATGCTTCAAGACGATATAACTGAAGATGAAATCAGAAAGTATACTAAATTAGCTTATATTGATGATTATATAATGTCATTACCTAATAAATATGATACTAAAATTGGTGAAGGCGGAGTTAATTTATCTGGTGGGCAGAAGCAGCGTTTAGCAATTGCCAGAGGATTACTTAGAAATAGTAAGGTTATTTTATTTGATGAGGCAACTAGTGCTTTAGATAATGAGTCTCAAAATTATATTAAGGCAGCTATCGATTCTTTAGTAAAAGACCATACAATTATTATAATTGCTCACCGTCTTTCAACGATTATTGATGCAGATATAATTTATTTAATTGATGAAGGAAAAGTTAAAGCTTGTGGTACGCATCAAGAGTTGATGGCGAGTTGTAAGGAATATCAAGACTTATATGAGATAGAGTCATAAAAATTAAAATTTGGTAAATAAAGGGTTTATATTTTAAACTCTTTTTAAAAACCTATGTTCGTGTTATAATTGATATAGGTGATAGTATGGAACGAATAATAATGCATATTGATGTTAACAATGCTTTTCTATCATGGACGGCAGTTTTACTTTTGAAACAAGGTTATAAATATGATATTCGTAATTCCTATGCAATAATTGGCGATACAGATAATAAGCGTCATGGAATAGTTTTATCTAAATCAACGCCAATTAAAAAATTTGGAGTTAAAACGGCCGAGCCTATTTTTCAAGCACGTAAGAAATGTCCGAGTTTAAAGGTTTTTAAACCCGATTATAGGTGGTATAAGGAAATGTCTAATAAGATGTTTGAATTAATTAGTAGTTATACACCTGATATTGAAAAAATGAGTATTGATGAGTGCTTTTTAGATTATGGACCGATTAAGCACTTGTATGGTGATGAGGTGGATTTTGCTTATAAATTAAAAGATGAAATAAAAAAAACATTAGGATTTACCGTTAATGTTGGGGTGGCTAATTGTAAACTATGCGCAAAAATGGCATCAGATTTTACAAAACCAGATAAGGTTCATACGTTATTCAAAACGGAGATTGATAGTAAAATGAAGCCACTTCCAATTGAAGATTTGTTTTTTATCGGAAGAAAGACTTCGGAGAAACTTCGAAAGTTAAATATAAATACAATTGGTGATTTAAGTAAACAGGATCCTAGTTATTTATATCCCTATTTTAAAAATCAGTCAGTTAGAATGGTAGAATCAGCTAATGGAATTGATAATTCATTGTTAGAAACTGATAAAGTGGTAAGTAAGGGATTAAGTAATAGTATAACGCTTCCACATAATTTAATTCATAAAGAAGATGTTTATGATATTATAGAGTCAATAAGTGATAACTTAAGTGCCCAGCTTCGAAGAGAAGGTAGGTATGCTTATGTGGTTAGGGTGCAGCTTAAAAATTCCGAGTTTAAGAATTATACTCATCAAGTTAAACTTAAAAATGCAACTAATAGTATGACGGTTATTTTTGAAACGGCTAAAAAATTAGTAGATGATATGTGGAAGGATGAACCTATTAGATTAGTTGGTTTAGGTGTTGATGGGCTAACTCACGAAGCTACTTATCAGGTATCCTTATTTGATCACTTTGAAGAAGTTAGGCAAGATAAGGAATTAGAAAGTGCGGTTGATAAGTTAAAAGATAAATTTGGCTCTGAAGTTATTAGTAAAGCATCGATGGTTGGTAAGAAGAAAATCAGGAAAAAATATTAAGAGGTAATAGTATCATTTTATTGATACTATTTTTTAATTATGTTAAAATTAAAATGGAGGGTATTATGAAGGATAAAATTTTAGAAAAAGATGAAAAAGTTATTTATGAATGCAGACCAAATATAAAAGAAGCTTCGGTTCCAGAACGTGGTAATTTGATTATGGCAATAGTACTTTTTATTATGTTTATTTTGAGTGTTATTTTTTTAATTGTTCCAGGGATGATTTTACTTGGATTAATGACAGGTGCTATTTTTTATGTTGTTATTCACGACTCTTTAAAAAATAAGGAGATTGCACTAAACGAAGAATATATTATTACAGATAAAAGAATAATTATTTATAATAAAAAGGATGATAACTATGTTTATGGATATCATGAAATTTTAAAAGATTTTTACAAAGGTTATGGGCATGGGAAAAGTACAGATTTATATTTAATAAATAAAAAAATTCATAATAATTATAATAAAAAAGTAGAAGAAGTTAAAGAAAACAACCCTCAGAATATGACATTTATGAGATTAACTTGTCTTGATAATGTTGATGAAGTAATTATGACGTTAAAGGAAGTTAATCCTAAATTACAATTTATTAGTAAGGAAGATAATGATGAACAGTGATATTATAAAAAATATAAGCAACGATTTAAATATTAAAACAAGTCAGGTAGAAAAGACTTTAAATTTATTAGAGGAAGGAAATACTATTCCTTTTATTGCCCGTTATCGTAAAGAGGTAACTGGTAATTTAGATGAAGAACAAATCCGTAAAATTAATGAAGTTTATATGTATGAGGTTAATCTTTTAAAGCGTAAGGAAGATGTTATTAGATTAATCGATGAAAAAGGTCTATTAACGGAGGAACTTTCTAAGCAAATTATGGATGCGAGTAAATTAGTTGAGGTTGAGGATCTATATCGTCCATTTAAGGAAAAGAAAAAAACTAAAGCTACAGAAGCTATTAAAAATGGTTTAGAGCCTTTAGCTAAACAAATAATGGCTTATACTACTAAGCCTTTAGATGAATTAGTTAAACCTTATCTAAACGAAAACGTTCCTGATGCTGAAAAGGCGATTGAAGGAGCATCTTATATTATTGCTGAATGGGTCAGTGATAATGCTTATTTCCGTAAATGGATTAGAAATTTTACCTATAATACAGGTGCTCTTGTCACAAAGCTTAAGAAAAATGGTGTAGATGAAGGCAAAGTTTATGAGATGTATTATGATTTTAATGAAAAAGTAAAGTATGCGAAAGCTTATCGTACTTTGGCTATTAATCGCGCGGAAAAAGAAAAGGTTATTTCAGTTAATATTGATGTTGACAAAGAGAGAATTTATAGTTATTTAGAGGAAAGATTAATTAAAAAAGAAGGACCTTTTAATTATGTTATTAAAGAGGCTATACTAGATAGTTATAAGCGTTTAATTGCGCCTTCTGTGGAAAGAGAAATCCGCAGTGAACTTACAGAAATTGCTGAAGATGAAGCAACCGAAAACTTTAGTAAGAATTTAGAAAATTTGTTGATGCAGCCACCAATGAAAGATAAAATGGTTTTAGGGTTTGATCCAGCATATAGAACAGGGTGTAAATTAGCTGTTGTCGATGCTACAGGTAAAAAGATAGATATTAAAATTATTTATCCTCATGAACCAAAAAATGAAAAAGAAAAAAGTAAAAAGATTTTACTTGATTTAATCGATAAATATAAAATTGATATTATTGCGATTGGTAATGGAACAGCTTCAAGAGAAAGTGAAACTTTTGTAGCTTCAGTTATTAAGGAGGCTAATCATAAGGTAGAATACATTATTGTCAGTGAAGCGGGGGCTTCGGTTTATTCTGCGTCTAAACTTGCTATTTCTGAGTTTCCTGATTTACACGTCGAAGAGCGAAGCGCGATTAGTATTGCGAGAAGATTACAAGATCCACTTTCAGAACTTGTTAAAATTGATCCAGAAAGTATTGGGGTTGGTCTTTATCAGCACGATGTTCCTGACAAAAAATTAAGTAGTTCTTTAGACTTTGTAGTTGAAAAAGCAGTTAATAGTGTAGGAGTTAATGTCAATACGGCTAGTAAAAGTTTACTTAAGTATGTTTCTGGATTAACTAAAGCTAATATCGATAAGATTGTTAAGTATCGTGATGAGCATGGAAAGATTATGAATAGGGATGTAATTAGTAAATTATTATCGGCTAAAACATATACGCAAGCAGTAGGCTTCCTTCGAATTGTTGATGGGGATAAAGTTTTAGATACTACGGCAATCCATCCAGAAAGTTATGCGATTACGTTAAAACTATTAGATATGTTAAATCTTTCATTAGAAGACATCGGGACACCGAAAATGAATTTTGAAATCGATATTAAAGAGTATGCCGAAAAATTAGGAACGGATATTTATACTTTAGAAGATATTGTTAAGTCTTTACAAAAGCCTAATCGCGATCCTCGTGATGAAATGCCAAGGCCTCTTTTAAAAAGTGATGTTTTACATTTAGAGGATTTAAAAATAGGGATGCAGCTACAAGGAACAGTTCGTAATGTAACACCGTTTGGAGCTTTTATTGATATTGGTCTTAAAAATGATGGACTTGCGCATATTTCTAAATTAACTGATAAGTTCATTAAACATCCAATGGAAGTTGTTAACGTTGGAGATATTGTAGATTGTTATGTCGATGATATTTTGATGGATAAAAATAAAGTTTCATTATCTTTATTGAAACCAAAGGGGTGAAAACATGAGAAAGTTTTTACTTTTGTTAGTACCTGTAATATTGTTAGTTGGCTGTGAAGCTAAAACGGAAGAATTTAGTAAAACCTGCAGACAAGAGGTAAAATCTAGTGATATTATTGATACTGAAAAAAAAGAGATAACTTATAATAACAAAGATGAAATTACGAAAGTTGTAGTTACAAGGACATATAAGACGAAAAATGATACCGGATTAACAACACTTAAAGGAATTAAGGATTCGGCTAAAAGCTATAATAATAATTTAGCAAAGTCAAAAGCGATTAAAATTACTGTACCAACAGATACTGATAACAAATATGTTATTAAGTATTATTTAGATGTTCAAAAAATGAATGATGAAGAGTTAGAAATTTTTGATTTACGAAAAAATTCAGTGAAGTTTTTTAATAAAATGAAGTCTTCAGATGTCGAATGTAAGTGATTATAAAAAATTAAGATATTTATAATATAAGGTCATATGATGAGCTTTTAAAACTTTAATAGATAGGATAACTATTTGTTATAGGCTTAAGAGTTTATTCAATGATCTTTTTTTATGCAATTTTTTAATTGTTGTGGATTTTATATTAAACGGGCTTTAAATTTCAACATAAGATAAGCTGCATATGAAAATATGCGATTTAGGCAAAGGAGAGTTTATTGTAATCTCGTTTGTAAATTTAAAAATTTTAGAAAAATATGAAAGAAATAAGCCAAATAAAAAGGAAGGTTGTGAAATTAATGAATTTAGAAAATCAGAAAATGTTAGGTACGAATGAAGTACATTTAACAGATTCTTTAAATGCTTCACTCTTAGAAGTGAAAATTAAATTAACTAAAGATACGGTGGTGCCAGAAACGAATGATTTATTTATCTATGTTGATAAAAATCCAGCTACCAATCCATCGGCTGATAGAAAACAATATTTATTTGATTTAAATAGTACATTAAAATATTTAAATAACGTTACAGATGAATTTAATGTGAAACTTTGTTTAGAAAATAACGATGCGGTTATTAAAGCATTTGTAATTAGAAATATTGTGGCTAATGAAACAGGAACTACGGTTTTAGAAACGCCTATCACTGAAGAGTTAGAGGGGTATCCTTTAACATTGTTTGAAGGAGAAAATTATATTTATACTAACTACGAAAACGCTAGTATTGAAGTTATATATCCAAAAGATGATGATTTAAATAGAATGTTTTTAAATAATGCTGTTTATTACGGAAATAAATTAAATAAAAGTAGTGATTTTAGTTTAGACGATATTTATTTTAAAGATGCTTTTACTAAAACTGAAGATAAACTTAATTTAGAGGTTAATAATGCGGCTATTGACTGTCTTACATCTAGAAATAATAAATTTAGTTTGGATAGTGAAGGTAATTTAATTGTAAAAAGTATAACATCAGAAATACAAACTAATATAGCTGGCGAAGTTATTTTAGAAAATGATGCACCAGTGATTAGTATTAATAATTTGGACGCTTTAAATGAAGGCGGTGTTTATGAATTTATTGCCATAGGATATACAAATTCTACAATATCAACGGATATTAAGATTCAGATAAATGGACAAACATCAGGCTACCATCATAGTTATATTAATGCCAGTGGAACTTTAGGGTCAAGTGGTGGTTTAACATCAAGAGCCAATTATGTTCAAGGGGTTGATGATATAAATGAATGGTTTCAAACAAATGGACCTAACAATGCTTATCCGGTTATCGTTGAAGGAAGAGTGTATATTTCTGAAAACTCAGCAGGACAGAAAAAAGTAAATTATACATTTAGATTTCATAGAGCAGTTCAAGATGGTCAATCTTTAGTATTCGGTGGAGGAGTATTTTCGCAAAACTTTGATAACATTAATTCAATAAGTTTATCACTTGTGAATACTTCAATTAAATTTGCCAAAGGATCTAGACTTACAGTATTTAATCCATTAAAAGGTGCGAAAGGTAAACAAGGTGAAAAAGGTGATCTTGGACCATCTAATACCTTAACAATTGGTACTGTGGAAAAAGGCGATGAGCCTATGGCAACACTTACTGGTGAAAGTCCAAATCAAGTATTAAATTTAGTATTACCAAAAGGTGAAAAAGGTGATGCTGGTGGTACTATGACTACGGCTGATGTTGAAAGTTTAATTGAAAATAGACTTGGAACGATATATCCAGTTGGTAGTATTTATATGTCAGTAAATAGTGCAGATCCTAGTACACTATTTGGTGGAACTTGGGAGCAATTGAAAGATCAATTTTTACTTGGTGCTGGTGACACTTATGCAGCTGGTACTACAGGAGGTAGTGCTTCAATGCAAGCTCATACTCATAGTATTCCATCTTTAAGCGGAACGGCTAATAATAGTGGAAACCATAATCATGTTACTTCTAGAAGAACATCTACTTATGGATCAGGAATGCAAGCAAATTGGAGATGTATTACTGCACCGGGCTCAGCCAATGGAGATTACAATCAAGTAAGTAATACTGAAAATGGTGGGGAACATACGCATAGTGTAACAACTAATGCGAATACTTCAGGAACTGCTGGTGTAGGTAATGGCGAAAATATGCCACCTTACTTAGCTGTTTATATGTGGAAACGTATAGGCTAATTATTAAATAATAAAAGTTTGGCTTAGCTTTTATTATATTAAACATACTTTCTAAAATAAGTTTAACAAAACTTTGGAGGTGAAAGGATGAAAGAAAAAGAATTGTTAAATAATGATAAAACCCCATTGGGTTTTGAAAATAAAGGAATAGAAATAATATCAAAAAGAGGGAAAAGAGAAAAACACTTTTTACAAAAAGACGGATCTTTTATAGCACAGATGTATTCAGATGATATTCATTTTAAAAAGAATGGTAAGTACGAAGAAATTGATAACCGTCTAGAAAAGGTTAGTGAATATTATAAAAATAAAAATAATTCCTTTGATGTTTATTTTAAGGAAAGAAGTAAGGGTGAACTTTTAAGATATGAATTACAAGAAGGTTATATAGGTTTTGAACTTATGGATGATAATGATGTATCTTTACAAATTATTGATGGTAATTCAAAATTTACGCAAACAGTAAAGTATGAAAATATTTTTGGAGGTATTGATTTTGAATATTTAATTACACCTACAAAAGTAAAGGAAAATATTATTATAAAAGAAAAGGAATTTATACCAGAAAAGATAAGTTTTATATTGCATACTAATTTTGAACTAAAATTAACAGAAGGTGGTAATATTGCTGCATCAATGGGTGGCAATACTTTATTTACTTTAGATGTTCCATATATGATCGATTCAACTCAGGTTGTTAATAATAATATTAGATATGAATTAATAAAAATAAATGATATGTATAATCTAAAATTGGTTATTGATAAAAAGAAAATCTATGATTCAAATTTATCATTTCCAATAATAATAGATCCAACCATTTCTACATATAGTGAAGGCGAAGTATATGATACTTATATTTATCCTGGTGATACCAATATTAATCGTAATAGCCAAGGTGTATTAAAGGCTGGGGTAGAAAGAATTAACGGAAAAGACGTTGTTAATCGAGCATTGGTAAAATTTGATTTACCTAAAATAGGAACTGGTAGTCAAATTTACGAAGCTTTTTTAACAATGGTAGGTTATCCATTTTATGATCAATGGTATGTTGGTAATCTTGATGGTAATTATGCAGATGTACATCGTATAACTCAAGACTGGACAGAAGAAGATGCAAATTGGGAAAAAATGAACGATAAATATGAAAGTAAAATCGAGGCTTCTAATTTTTTTATTAAGGGTGCTTTAGTTTCTGAAGATTTTGTAACGTATGGACAGACAGGTTGGGAAATTACGTCGTTAGTTCAAAAATGGTATCTTAATGAACCTAATTATGGAGTTCTTATAAAGGCCCATAATGAAGTTTACGCAGATTCTAATTTTCCACAATTTTATTCTAAAAATAATAATGTTAGTGGTGATAATCCTAAACCAACTCTTGAAATAGTGTACCGTAATCAAAATGGACTCGAAAATTATATGAATATTGAAAGTCAAACATTTAGTGAAGGTGAAGTATATGAAAATACTTTTAATGGTAATATGATTGCAATGTTTAATTTAGGTGAAACATTTGCGTCTAAATTGCCTGTTGACTTAAAGCTTGTTTATAATACTAATGATGTAATTTTAGAAAAAAATTCTGGTTTTGGTATTGGATATAAATTAAATTTATATCAAACTATAAATGAAACTAAAATTAGTGAAACGGATTATTTGGAGTATTTGGATGAGGATGGAACAATTCATTTCTTTATAAAATCAGGTGATATTTATATTGAAGAAGATAATTTAAATATTACAATAGAAAGTAATGAAAACGAATATATATTAAATGACAAATATGGAAATCAAAGTAAATTTATTAAATCTAATGGTATTGGGTATTTAGCAGAATATAAAGAATTAACAAATAATAAAATTAATATTTTTTATGACCCAGACAATAGAATAAATAAAATTGTTGATTCAGATAATCAAGAAATTAATATTTTTTATAAAGAAGACCAAATTGAAATCATCAGTCCATTAGAAACGATTTATCTTAAATATAGTGGTAGTAATTTAATTAAAATAGTGTATAATGATGGCAATATAGATATTAATTATGATTCAAAAAAATGTATTATTAATATAACGGATAAAGATAATAAAAAAATAGAATTTCAGTATTATGAATTATTACCATATCGAGTTAAAGAAATAGTTGAATATGGTATTAATGGTGGGCGTGGGTCATCATTTTATTTAAACTATGGTTTTAAAACTACTGAAATTGCAGATAACAAAAATAGAACAACAACCATTATTTTCAATGATATGGGGATGCCCATTTCATTTAGCAATTTGAAAAATAAGGAAGAAATAAAAAATGCATATTCTATTGTAAAACAATATGGTGAGTATGAACACCAAAAAAACAAATTTTTATCTGATAGAATTCCAGTTAAATATGTAAAAAATTATTTAAGTGATACAAGTTTCGAAAACGGAACTCTTCATTTCACTTCAGCCAATGAAAAAATTAATTTAGCAATTAATAATGAGGTGGCTTATAGCGGTAAAAATAGTTTGAAAATATTTAGTAACGAAAATAGACAGTTTGTTACTTATGAGATTAGTGGTCTTAAAGGAAATTATTATACATATAGTTGTTATCTAAAAAATAATACTAGTATAAAAATTGGACTAGAATATTTAGATTCCAAGAATAATGTAATTAAATCTGAATCAAAAGAGATATATAAAAACAATGAATTTGAGCGTCATGAGGTAACAATTTATTATCCAGAAAATGCAACTAGTAATTTATTTATAAAGATTTATTTAATATCAGTTGGTGATGTATATGTTGACGATATGCAATTAGAAGAAGGTGAAGTTGCAAATCAATATAATTATGTAGATAATTCTGATTTTTCAGCTGGGTTAGAAGGCTGGAATGCATCTAGTGGTGACAATGATACATCTAGATTTCAGATTACTAATTTAAATGATGGAACCCCAGTTTTAAAAATTAAAATGGATCCTATAATTTATACTTCATTATCAAAAAAAATAATAGTAAGTGGTAAAAAAGGTGATTCTTATACTATATCTTTTTGGTATAAACATGGAGGACATGGTTTTTGTGAAAATACAAATGTTTTGATTAGCCCTAATTATACTGGAGATTATATTGGTGATTGGCATCCACAAGAAACACTAAATTCCAATGATACTATTTGGCAGTATTTTACTAAAACAATGATAATGGCGGATACATATGATAGTATAACTATATCGTTAAATCAGCAGGATGTTAATGAATTATTTGTTACAAATTTATCAGTATTTAAGGATGTTGCTAATAATTATTATGATTATGATTTAAATGGTAATGTTATAGAGGAAGCTAGTTTTAGTAATGATATCAGTAAGTTTAACTACGATAAAAACAATCAATTGATTGGAATGACTAGCCCTAAAGGTAAAAAATTTGTTTTTGAATATGATAATGTCGTAAAGGATAGGGTAGTAAATGGTATTTCTGAAAGTGGAATATCTAATAAATATAAATATGATGATTTTGGTAATCCAGTTTTGATGAGAATAGAAAATAAAGGTATTACAAAAAAAATTGGAAATGGCAAATATCAAATCCGCCTTAAAGGTACTAATAAATATTTTAGAAATATTAATAATAAGATATGTTTTAGTGGTGAACATTGTAGTCACGATGTATGGATAGTAGAACATGAGCAAGAGTATTTTAAAATAAAGCATGGATTAATAGAAAATAAATTTTTAACGTTTTACGACAACAAGCTTATTTTATCATCTTTTCAAAATAATAATTCTTTATTTGAATTTAAGTTAAATGAAAATGGTAGTTATTCAATAAGACTGAAAGGCACCAATAAATACATAAAAGTAGATGGTGAAAATATTGAATTTATTGGCATTATGGATATTGATGAAGCTGAATTTCAATTTTATTTTGAAAGCATTGATAGTAAAATATTTATAGAAAATAATACTATTTATGATTCAGATGGAAAATTTGTTGTAGAAACGCTGGATGAAAACTTACATAAAACAAAATATGTTATTGATGAAAAAAGCGGTTTAACTAAATCTATTACAAATGCAAAAAATCAAACATTGTTTTATGATTATAATGAAAAATATCAATTAAAAAAGATAGAAAAAGGCGATAGAAGTATTAACTATGAGTACAATGATAGTAATTTATTATCTAAAATAATTCAAGAAGGTAAAACCTATAATTTAATTTATAATGAATTTTCTAAAATCGATGAGGTTAAAATTGGTGATAGTATTTCTCTATTAAAATATAATTATGAGCCAAATAATGGTAATTTAGTATCTGTTTCATATGGGAATGGTCATTCTATAACTTCAGAATATGATGAATTTGATAGGGTTTTACAATTAAAAAAAATGAATGATGTTTATAGTTATAAATATGGGAATAATGGTGATTTGATGAAAGTTATGTCAAATGATCATATAGAACAATTTGTTTATGATTTAGGCAAAAGACTTAGAACATATTTATTTGATGATTTTAAGATAGATTATGATTATGATACAAATGGATCTATTCGGAAAACAAAATATAATTTAGACATTGTAAACGAAACGGTTGAAGCGGTAGTTAACGATGAAGAGGTTATTGAGAAAACCATTTCTGATTTAGGTGAAATTAATTATGAATATGATAATATAGGAAGATTATTAAAATCAACTATTAATGATAATTGTATTACTATATACAAATATATAAGTAATGGAAATAGGACATCTAATTTAGTGGAAAGTATTGCGAACGATAATGACATTTATTCTTATAAATATGATAAATTAAATAATATAACACATATTTACCATAATGGAGTTTTAGAAAATCGATATTTTTATGATATGTATAATGCTTTAATTAGTGAAAATAACTATGTGACTGGTGAAACTATTAGATATAAATATGATAAGTTAGGTAATATTGTGTTTAAAGCTATATATGAATTAAATTCTTATAATTGTATAAAACAGGACAAATACAGTTATAGTACCAGCGACTGGAAAGATCAACTAACTAAATTTAATGATTCTATAATTACTTACGATAAAGCAGGAAATGTTATTAATATTAATGATCAAATTCATTTAAGTTGGATTAATGGTAGAGAATTACAAACATATAGTACATCAGATAAAATTCTAAATTACAAGTATAATAAAAATGGAATACGTATTAATAAAAAAATAAATAATATTTCTACTGAATATTTTATTGATAATGATGAAGTGATTTTTGAAAGAACAGGGGATAATGTTATTTATTATCTTAGAAACGAAGTAGATAATTTAATAGGTTTTAAATATAATAATGATATTTATTATTATGTAAAAAACAATCAAGATGATATAATAAAATTATTAGATTCCCATTATAATACTGTTGCTACATATCAGTATGATAGTTGGGGGAATATTCTTGCTATTACTGATGTAAATGGCGTGTCGGTTATTGATAATGACAATCATATTGCTAATATAAATCCTTATAGATATAGAAGTTATTATTATGATATAGAAACTGGTTTATATTATTTAAAAAGTAGATATTATAATCCAAAATGGGGAAGGTTTATTAGCCCTGATAATGCTATAATTCAAAAAGATACATTCACTGGTAATAATATGTATGTCTATGTTGATAATAATCCAATTAATAATGTAGATGATGATGGCAATTTTTCACTAAAAAAAGCAATAAAAAAAGCAGTTAAAAAAGTTGCTAAAGCTGCAAAGAAGGTTGTTAAGAAGGTTATAAAAGTTGTCAAAAAAACTGTAAAAGTTGTTAAAAAAGCAGTTAAGTCGGCTATAACATATGTTGTAAATAAGGTTACAAGTGCTAAAATTACTCCTTCAGCCTCAGTTGGTATTGGTATTGGGGCTAAAGCTGGAGTAAAAGGTGTTGAAGCAGGATATAGTAATGATTGGACTTTAAAATGGGATGATGGTAAATTCGTCACAGGTAATGAAATCACTTTAGGTATTGGTGCCAAGGTTGGGACTAAACAAATAGGACCAAATTCGGAGTATTTTCATACGGGCCATTATGTAAATGGGGATTTAGATGAATCAACTAAGCATTCACAACCATTTCCCCTTATTCATGACATTGGAGATTGTGAGCAAACAGATAAAAGTATTTCTGGAAATTTTACTGGGAAAAAGAATCAGGCAGCATCTTTAGACTCAGAAAGCATGTTTATAGGAATAGATATAAATGCACATTTAGGCGTTGGCGGTCATATAAGGTTAGGTTTTGATATCAGTTGGTAAAATTCACATTATTAATTTCATTATGTTAGAATATATGATAATAAATATGGTAGTTTATTTATTAAATAAAAATTTAATATTAATTAATAAAAAGTATTTTTCTTAATATGGATATTTGTGAATAATAATATAATAATTTTTTGAGTTAATAAAGTTAGGTTGCGAGCATAGTCTGCGACATGGTATAATATATATGGTGATATTATGTATAATTGCAATAAATTGATTAAGGAAATTAAAAGAAATCTATATGTCATTATTTTGGCATGCATAGTAATTATTATAGTTACTGCAAATTTTATTGTTAAGGATTTATTTTTAATTATTTGTTTTTGTACAGTTATTATTATGTCACTTTCTGAGCGAATATTTCGTTTTATAAAATTTAAGCGAAATGTTGTATTACCAATGAAAGATGTTTTAAATAAAGAGCTAGAACAAAATGTTAGTGAATGCTCGGGTTGTTTATTTACTGAAAACTATATTGTTAATAAAGACGCTTATTGGATTATAAATTATAATGATGTTTTATTAATGAATAGGCAATTAAGCTTGGAAAACGGGGTCCTTGGTAGTCATCCGTGTATTCGCCTTTATCTAGTCACAAAGAAAGGATGCTATAGTTTTGTTTTACACTCTCCAGATAGTGACGAAAGTAATCATAATTTATTAGAAGATGTATATCAACATATCAAAAATAAAAACCCCAACATTTTAATAGGTAATACTAAAGAAAATAAAATATTATTGGAAAAGCAATATAATATAAAGGTGCCGAAAAGTTGGAAAACACGAGCCAAAAATAATGAATAGTTATTTACAAGTGTGATTTAATTATGTTAAATATAATATTAATTTTGAAGAAAATTAATATTGTTTTATAAAAGCATGCAACTTAAAATTGGTTGTATGCTTTTTTGTTTAATTATGTAAATGGAAAATAAAGACGAAATGTGTTATAGTTATTTATAATGGATATTATTTTCAATCTTAAAGTGATTGGCAAGAAGAATAGAACTAATTTATCAAATAGTTATTGGTTAAGATTTGTTGGTATATACATCTGGTAATCAGAGGAGTATTGAACAAAATATTTCTGATATCGTTCGTTTAGAAAAATTAAGGGAACATTGGTATTATATAGTTATATAATATATTGCGGTTTGTTAAGTTATTTTTTCAAAAGGGGAAGATCCACATAACATTAATAATTTGCAAGCTCTTACACCTGCCGCTCATGCTGATAAAGATCCCTATAGGGCACGATTTTATGCAAATTAGGAAGGAGAATTTTAATGTATTTATCACAATATTTTGTTGAGGCAAAAAGTGACATCGCGGAATATGAAGGTTGGAAGATTTATCAAGGATACACATATGATTTAAAAGGTAAGCATAAAATAAAAATCAGAATATTATCTAGTAAAAAAGATGCCGAAAGGGCTTTGCTTTTTTACATTTATAATTTTAAGGGCGATATTTATAATAATCAAGGCCAAAAATGTGTGAAACCTAGGGGCGTGTATGCTTCAGTGGATTGTTAGGAGAGAGATTGGTGGAAGGATAATAAGGAATTTATTTTGGATATAGATTTAAAAGAAGGATATATATATCCAAAATGGTAAATTTTTGAACGCCGATTCAGACGAACAAATTATAGATGTAGGAAATGACTGGTTTGCTATTAAACAAGAAAAGATTTCAACTAAGTTAACTAGGATTTATTGTAATGATTCTGATAAATGTAATTTTGATGATTTAATATATGAAATAGAAATAATGGATTAAAACTAATTTTAACTTACTACTAAAATGAATTCCATTATAAAGATTATGTTTTTAATAATATAAGTAATTATGAAAGTAAAAATAGAATTAGTAATAGAGTTATGGAAACTAGATGAAAAAAAATTTATAGTAAGTAGGTGAAATAATTTGATAAATAATAGAAGATTAACTATATTTTCTATATTAATTTTGGTTGTAACATTTTTAGTTGGTTGGTATAGTGATAGATTAAATGAAATTATAATTATTACTTGTTATTTTGTAGTTCCTTTATTGATTATATGGATATTAATTCTTTCCATGAAGATGATTAGAGAGGATTATCGTTCTTTATTAAATTATCTCCCTTTATTATTAATTATAGTAATATTTCAAGTTTTAATTTCTTTCTCTGATTTACGATTAATTAAAACTAAAATTTCTTTTGATGATTTTGAATCTAAAAGGCAAGCGTTATTAAGTAAAATTGATGAAAATGAAATAAAATGTAATCCAGGAGACAGGTTGAAATTGCCTAATGAATATAGAAATGTTTCTAATAATGGCTATTATATTATATTAAAATGTGATAAAGAGGAACAAATTGTAGGATTTTATATTTATTCATATTTTCCTTTTGGTTCAGATTTGTTGGTATATACATCTGGTAATCAGAGGAGTATTGAACAAAATATTCCTGATATCGTTCGTTTAGAAAAATTAAAGGAACATTGGTATTATATAGTTACATAATATAGATGATTGGAAATATGGAAAGAATTAATTATGGATAACTATATTAAATTTAAAAATACAAATTTATAATAAAAATATAGTTAAAAATTACAAACTTTTGCTTTTCTAGTTATAGATAATTCAATATTTTATATTGGGTGATAAACAAAGTGTAATTAAAATGGCAAATATAATGGTGTTGTATGGATGTTGAAAATTTTGGAAACTTTGATTTTTAATATGTTTGAATGTTATTAGTTTCCTCAAAATGTTTGTATTATAATCGGATATTTAGAAAGTGATTAATTAAGAAAAACATGTAACTCATTTTGGAGCTGCATGTTTTTATTTTGAATTTGATATTATAAAATTTGGTAAATGGAAAAAAAAGAGGAAATATGTTATAGTTATTTATAATGGAGAGTGATTTAAGGAGGCAGTTACTTATGGAGCAGGAGTCTAAAACAAAAAAAATTACTATTTGTATGTTAAGTGTTATTTTAATGTTTTTAATGCCACTTATTTTATTGTTTTTATTATTTAGTTTGGAAAAAGAAACAATATTTGCTGTTAAATGTTTTGGCAATTGTGCTTATAAAATAGAAAAAGGTAGTAATTTTTATTTATATGGTCCAAGTGTTTTCGATGTTCAAAACATTTTAAAATATAAAGACGATAAAAATACAAAGGTAGCTTATATAGTTTGTCGTGAAGAGGATAGTGGTAGTTATCAGTATACAATTTTAAATTATAAAAAAGGTGAATATAAAAACTATTCTTCTTTAGAAGAAATAAATTTTACCGATTCTAAAATTTTTAAGAAAGAGAATGATTTTGTTAATCTTTATGGATAACATAATTTAGGTGATTTTATGTTTATAGGAGTTAAAAGATTATTAGCCGCATTAATTGATTGTTATTTAGCATTTTTTATTCTTTTCATTTTTTTATCTATAAAAATTATCTTTTTTGATAATATAGCTGATTTAAGGCAATTTAATGATATAGCTTACTTTGTTTGTTATTTATATTTATTTATTAAAGATTTGTTATTTAGGAATGCGAGTTTAGGTAAAAAAATATTAAAATTAGAAGTAATGACTAATAAAAATGAAAGACCAAATATATTTTTAATTTTATTAAGAAATATTATAATTTTTGTAATTGGAATTTTTCCAGTGTTAATTTTGCCAGGATTATTAGTTTTATTTGCAGAATTGATTATGGTTTTAGTAATGAATAAAAAAATAATGGATATTATTTTGAATCTTAAGGTTACTGAGAATCATAAATAGATTAATTATAAAATAAAAATAATAAATTAGTATAAGAAATCACCGTATCACCTTATGACCATGCTCAGTTAGATAAATATAGAGCGAGATATTATGGAAAATAGAAAGGACGGTTTGGATGTATTTATCACAATATTTTGTAGAAGCTGCTTCATCAGTGGCAGAATATCAAGGAGAAAAAATTTACCAAGGCTATACTTATGATTTAAAGGGAAAACACACATTGAAATTCAGAGTTCTTAAATCTAATCCTGATATTAAACAAGTAATACTATTATATATGTTTCATTTCGAAGGAACAATATGTAATTTGGATGGAGTAGAGTTTAAGAAGCCAAAAGGAGGGTACCCGGCTTTACAAATTTATGTTGAAGATCTTGAGAAACAGAAAAATGAAATTCATGTAGTTGTTGATTTAAAAGAAGGTGATCTTTTTATTGGAGAAGGATTCGTAGATCCTGTTGGCGATAAGCAATATATAAAACAAGGTAATGATTGCGCACTTAAACAAGAAAAAATTTCATCCAAATTAACTAGGATTTATTGTAATGATTCAGATAAGCATAATTTTGATGACCTGATATATGAAATAGAAATAATAGAGTAAAATGGGATATGTATTATGAAAATCATTGACATTTTAAAAATTATTGTTTATAATTAATGGCAAGGCAAAGAAGAGGAATAGTAATGAAAGTAGTGTTTCAAGTGAATTTAGGATAGTGGGAACTAAATAAATAACCTTTTATGAACGTACCTTGGAGCTGTTTGTAGATCTGCATTAAAGATTTAAGTAGCATAGAAATTCTATGAAGTAAGGTGGCACCGCGGGTAAAACTCGTCCTTATTTTATAGGTTTTTTTTAATTTTAAGGAGGAGAAATTATGGAAGAGATATTTAACAAAGTGTTTAAAGAATTAGGCTATGAAAATGATACTAAAATTAATAAGTCTAATAAAGATGCTGATTATCAATGTGATGATTGCTTTAAATTAGCTAAAGCTTATCATAAATCACCAATGGCAATTGGTGAAGAAGTGGTAGAAGCTATTCAAAAGGATGAAAACTTCAGAAAGTATTTTAAAGAGGTTACTTTTGCCGCACCTGGATTTATTAATATTAAAGTAAGCGATGAGTATATATGCACTAATTTAAAAGAATTAATGAAGAAGGAAATTTTAGGAGCAACTAAAGAAAATGACATGATTGTTATTGACTATGGTGGACCTAATGTAGCTAAACCCTTACATGTTGGACATTTAAGGGCAGGAGTAATTGGTCAGGCAATAAACAACATTTTAAAATTTAAAGGAAACAAAACGATTGGCGATGTACATTTAGGTGACATTGGAACGCAAATGGGTCAAGTAATTTATGCAATTATTCACGATTTTCCTAATCAAAAGTACGAAGATATTGAATTTGATTTAGATTACTTAAATGTTGCATATCCTAGAATGAGTGCTTTATGTAAAGAGGATGAAGGAGTAAGAGCTGAGTGCGCGAAAATTACAAAGGATTTACAAGATGGTGATCCAAATTATAAAATATTGTGGAAAAAAATATGGGATTTATCAGTAGGTGACATTAAACGTATTTATGATTATTTAAGTGTTCATTTTGACTTGTGGTATGGTGAAAGTCATGCTTACACTCAGTTTCCTGAAATGATGCCGTTTTTAGAAAAAGCTGGCGTTGTAAGAGAAGATAATGGGGCAAAAATAATTGATGTTAAGGAAGAATCTGATAAATTTGAACTTCCACCACTTATGCTTCAAAAAAGTGATGGAGCGTATTTATATGCAACCTCTGATTTAGGCACGATTTGGCAGAGGGTTAAAGACTTTAATCCTGATACAATTATTTATGTGGTTGACGCACGTCAAAGTATGTATTTTGTTCAAGTGTTTAGAGCAGCTAAGAAGAGTCATATGTATGAAGGTGGTTTAGAGCATTATGGCTTTGGAACTATGAATGGTACTGATAATAAACCATTTAAAACGCGTTCTGGTGGCGCTTTAAAACTGGAAGATTTAATTAAACAAGTTCAACAATCATTTATTTCTTTACGTGAAGAAAATAAAGATATGGATAAGGAAGATTTAGATAAGATTGTTAATGCGATTATTAAATTTACTGATTTACAAAATGATTTAGAACGTAACTATATTTTTGATATTAAAAAGTTTAGTGAAGTAAATGGAAAAACTGGTCCATACATTTTATATACATATTTACGTATTAACAAAATTATAAATGAGAATAATAGTGAATTATCTAATACTGTTTACAGTGAAACTGATAGAGCATTAAGATTAAAATTATTAGAGGTTAGCGAAGTTATTGATCAAGCTGCTAAGGAAAGAAAACCACATCATATTGCAAACTACTTATATGATTTATCTGTTGTTGCTAATAATTTTTATCAAAATAATAAGATTATCGGCTTAGAAGGTAAACAAAAAGATGATTTAGAAGTTGTTTTAAATTTTAACAACAAAGTTATTGAGACATTACTTGGGTTACTTGGTATTAGTATTCCTAAAGCAATGTAAAAATCAAAAAATATGTCAAAATTTCATAGAGATATTGCAATCAATATCTCTTTATGTTATATTTAAGATGATGGTAGTATTCTAAAACCATGGAAGGAGAACGAGTATGGAGACAAAAAATAAAAATGCGTTAATTGGAGGATTACTTGCAATTGTATTTGTAATGGCAGTAGGATATGCCGCTTTTGCAACACAATTAAACGTTAATGGTACAGCTAATGTTACATCTTCTTGGGATGTACACATTAAATCAATAACTGCAGGAACACCTACAGGAACAGCAACTAGTAAATCAGCAGTAATTGGGGCTGATAAATTATCTGCAACTTTTGAAACTGATTTAGTTTCGCCAGGAGATACAATTTCTTATCAAGTTGAGGTTGAAAATGCTGGATCACTTGACGCTAAATTAAGTGAATTAACTTTTGATAAAGGTACTAGTACAGCAATTGAACATAGTTATTCTAATATTGCTAAAAATGATGTAATTGCTGCAGGAGCAACTAAAACATTTACTGTAACTGTTGCTTATAAATCAGACATTACTAGTCAACCAACAGATGCTAATAAAACAAGTACTTTGTCTATGGTATTGTCATTTGTTCAATCTGCTTAAACTAATAGTTTAACAAAAATTTTAAGGGTAAATAATCATTTGCCTTTTTTGTTTGTTTTTTTACAGTAAATAGTATATATGCTGGGATTTAGCAGATAATAAATATTGTAAACTATTGTATAAAATTTGTTATTTTTTATTGATAATAGTTTGGAAATATGCTATTATTAATTCGATGGTAGTATACCAGGCTGTAGAAAGGGAAGGAAAAACAATGGAAGCAAAAAATAAAAACATTTTAATCGGAGGATTACTTGCAATTGTATTAGTAATGGCAGTAGGTTACGCTGCATTTGCAACACAATTAAATATTAATGGTACTGCTGAAATTACATCAAAATGGGATGTACATTTCGACAATACTAAAACTTCAGGAGCTGGGGTTATTGATACAACAACAGGTTTAGCTGGAGCAACTGCACCAACTGGAACTATTGCGTATGGGGACAATGACTTAACAGCAACTTTAAATGCTAACTTAACACAACCAGGAGATAAAGTAGTTTATACTTTAACAGTTAAAAACGCTGGAACTTTAAAAGCACAAGCTGCTACTCCAACTTTAGCATTAACTGGAGGAACTGTTAACGGTTTAACTGCAACTAAAGGACATATTAAATATACTGTAACTGCACCAACACCAACAACTATTGCTGCTGATGGTACTGCAACTATGACAGTAACTGCTGAATTTACTGATGTTGCACAAAATGTAACTACAACTACTGAATCTGCTACATTAAATGTTACATTAAGTTACACTCAAGCAACTGCTTAATTAGTAGTATAAGGATTGTCAATTTTCGACAATCTTTTTTTATGAAATTATGGGGTTTTTACTTGAATAAAAATAGTGATTGTGGTATTATTTATTTAATGGTAGGAAGTATACTTGCCAATTATTTTAGAAAGGTAGGGAAATTAAGTGGAAAAAAATAAGAATGTCTTAATCGGAGGATTATTAGCAATCGTTTTAGTTATGGCTGTAGGTTATGCTGCATTTGCAACACAACTAAACATTAATGGTACTGCTGAAATTACATCAAAATGGGATGTACATATGGTAGACGGTACAACAACTCCAGCTTCAACTATGGGAACTACTCCAACTGGAACTCTTACAGTTGCTGAAGGCGGATTAGCTGCTACTTTCTCAGCAAGTTTAACTAGTCCTGGTGATACTGTTACATTTACTGTACCTGTTAAAAACGTTGGTACCTTAGATGCTTCATTATCTGGTATTACTTTATCTAGTGACACTGAAGGTATGGTTGTTGATAACGATGGATTAACAGCAGTTAGTAAAGATGGTAACATCAAATATACTGTTACAAGTCCAGGGACAGCAACTTTAACTAAAGAAACTGGTACAGCTAATTTAGTTGTAAAAGCTGAATATGTTAACAAAGCTGATGGCCAAACAAATGCTCAAAATGTTTCAGCTCAATTAAAAGTTGCTTTAACTTATGCGCAAGCTTAATTGAAAACTTCATAACTCAAACTTAGATGTTTGAGTTTTTCTTTGCTTAAAATATTGAAATGCCCGTTTAAATATGATATGATAGGGGTATATTAATGGTAAGGTAGAAAGGACGTTTATTATGGAGACAAGATATAAAAATTTATTAATTGGAGGACTATTTTCTCTTATTCTAGTGATGGCAATTGGTTATTCAGCATTTGCAACACAATTAAATATTAATGGAACAAGTAATATTACTTCTTCTTGGGATGTACATATTAAAAGTATTACCCCAGGAACACCAGTAGGAAATGCTGTTAACAAGTCAGCAACTGTTGGTGATAGCAAGTTATCAGCTACTTTTGCAGCTGAGTTATCGGCACCTAATGATAGTATTACTTATACTATTGAAGTTGAAAATAGTGGTAGTTTAGATGCTAAATTAAGTAGTTTAACTTTTACCCCAGGAGCAAGTGCGGCAATTACTTATAGTTATGATAATATTGCTAAAGACGATGTTATTGCAGCAGGTGGGACTAAAGAATTTACAGTAACTGTTGCTTATAATAATATTAATACGCAACCAACTGAAGCTGATAAAACAAGTGCTTTATCAATGGTATTATCTTTTATTCAGGCTTAGATTATTTGTTAAGTAGAAGAAACATTTAAACGTTTCTTTTTTCTTTCAATTTTCTGTTGTAAAAAGCTACAAATTTTGGTAATTTCAATTGATAATTGATAAAACTTATGTTATAATTGGTTATAGTAGTGATAATAGGGGAAAAATAATATAAATTTGGTGTACAAAGGGGTTATGATATGAAGAAAAACTTGATATTATATGGACTATTAATTGTATATCTGTTATTTAATATTTTCTGGCTAGTCCCAATGAATCCACCACTATATAACGAAATCATTAACCCACTTATGTGGATAGTTATATGCGGGGTAGCGATCTTTTTAAGTAAAGATGAGTCGCTTAGGGTCAAAGATGAAAATAATAAAACACAGAGTTTGATTATTGCATTGATAGTATATATAATAATTTACTTTTTACTAGGGTTGGTGTTTGGCTTTCAAAAAACACCATATTCAAAAGATATATTAAGTATTATTAAAAATTTATGGGCGTTTGGAGGAATTATTTTCTTTCAAGAGTTTATCCGAAATTCAATGGTTAGAATTGAAAAGAAAAAGAAAATTAACTTTATACTAATTATAATTTTATTTACTTTAGTTAATATTTCTTTTACAAATTTCGGTGATCATTTTTCTAGTTTAAAAGAAGGATTTATTTATACAGCTACAACGTTAATTCCTCTAATAGTAACTAGTGGAGTGCTTACATATTTATCTTATATTGGTGGAACCAAATTACCAATAATTTATCGTTTATTTGTAGTTGTGCCGGAATTTATTGTTCCAATTGTACCAAGTTTAGATTGGTTTGTAACAGCAGTAATTGGAGTTACACTACCGCTGGTAGTATTTGTTTATTTAAATTATGTTCATGTTAACAAGACAGAACGATTATCAAAAAGAGCAAGAAAAAAATACAGTCCTGTGGTGTATGTCCCTGTATTTGTATTTATTGCTCTAGTTGCAGGATTTGTAATTGGAGTATTTAAATATCAACCAATTGCTGTATTATCTGGTAGTATGTCACCAACTTTCAATCGTGGTGATGCTGTAGTTGTTCGTAAACTTACTACTGCCGAAAAAGATGAACTTAAAAAAGGCGATATCATTCAATTTACTAGTGGTTCAAAATTTGTTATTCATAGAATTGTCGAAACAGCTAATGATGAATATGGTAATAAATTATTTGTAACTAAGGGTGATCATAACAATGCTAAAGATTTAGATAAAGTTGGTTTTGATCAAATAAATGGAAAAGTATCATTTGTAATTCCATATATTGGTTATCCATCAGTATGGTTAAGCGGAATGGTATCTTAAAGGAATAAAGAGGAGAGATAGTAATGAAACAAAAAAATGAAAATAAAATTATTTTGAAACAATGGGTTCAAGTATTTATAATTCTTATCATTTTGGCAACTATGGCTTTTGCAATTTGGGCGATTGTAAGAAGTGTTAGTCATGATGAAACTCAAGGTGAGGAATTATATAATTATAACTATAATAGCAATATTAGTTATAGAGTATATCTTAAACAAAATGAGTTTTTTACAACACCTTATTTAGGTATGAATAAGCAGTATATTACTTCATTAATTGATCGTATTGAGGTTGATACAAAGTATAATTTCCAAAGTTCTAAGGATTTAGATTATACTTATTCATATGATTTGGTGGCAACTGCTAAAGGTACTTATTCAGAATCTGATTCTAAATCAGTAGATGTATGGTCAAAGGCTTATACTATTTTGCCGAGTGAAACAAAGACAGGTACTGGTAAAACTATTTCTGTTAATAAAACAGTAACAATTGATTACAATAAATATAATCAAATTATGACTGACTTTAGAAATAAATTTGGTTTATCAGTAGATGCTCGTGTTGATGTTGCATTTAAAATTAATGTAACTGGTGGTATGAAAGGTGCAGAAAACACATTACAAGAAAGTAATGTAATGACACTTCAAATCCCATTATTAAAACCAACAATTGAGATTAAACCTGATTATGTTAATCATGGTAATGAAACAGTTTACAAGACAACCGAAAGTGATGATAGTATGAATATCCCATTATTGATATTCGGGGCAGCTTTATTAATCTTTACATTAGTATTGTTGAAAATATTTGTAAGTAAACTTCTCGCAACTACTAAGAAATCTGAATATGTATTAAAATTAAATAAAATCTTAAAAGAATATGGTGATATTATTGCAGAAGCAGATAATATGCCTGACTTAACAAAATATGATGTTGTTAATATTAAACAATTCAATGATTTAGTTGATATTGAAGAGGAATTACATTCACCAATTATTTGTAATGAAATTCGTGAGGATTTAGAAAGTTGGTTCTTAATCTTCCATGATGAAACAGCTTATAGATTTATTCTTAAATATGAGGATTTTAATCATTTAAGAAGATAACAAAAGAAAGCTAAAATAGCTTTCTTTTTTTTGTGTAAATAAGTAAATAGGGTACTTGTATTACCTATAGTAATGTTATATAATTAAACGAGAATATAACAAGAAAAAATAGGGAATAATAAACCTAGCTAGTATAAGTAGGAGAGATAAAATGAGTAAAAGTAAAAAAAGAAA
>ERZ826242.902-NODE-902-length-37006-cov-12.795838_pt1 | contig 37006 bp, 37 predicted proteins | sample MGYA00519871_ERZ826242 | MGnify/ENA primary metagenome ERZ826242 (study PRJEB31778, sample SAMEA3449226) | human gut metagenome | biome: human gut; feature: human-associated habitat; material: faeces | place: United Kingdom | collected 2010/2012 ...
CCCCCCTATTGTCAATAATTTCAACTCAAATTCACAAAAAAACAGTTCATATAGAACTGTTAAAATTTCTTCTTAATAAATAATCTAATAAGTAATACTTCAAAAACAATATAAACAACAATGTATATTGCCACCAGTATTTCATTAAATATTCCAAGATCAAAGCCTTTAAATATATCTAATACACTAGCCGGAATTACATTAAAGAAACTAAATGCATCATCCCTCAAATAATTTATTTTCAAATAAGTAATAATTCTTAAAAATATATCAACCATTACTATAAAATACACACTTGCATTGAAGTTTTTAAAGAAGAAAATTACTGCTGCTAAACAGACTAAAAATATTATAAGTTGTACTGTCATTCTTTCACCTCTACTAATTCATCGTATCCTTTTGTAAAATCAGATACGTTGTTTACATTATAATAATTAATTGTTACTGGATAACTAACATTAGCCCCTGTTTTTAAAGTATAATAGCTAGATAAATCCAAAATAACCTTATTTATTGCTTTATCCTTTGTATAAACGCTTACCGTTATATTATAAGTTGCCGCTTTTGATAAATCCATGTCTGTATCTAATTCATACAAATTTATAAAACGATCTAGCGGAACTATATACTGTTTAAAATCATTATTTTCAGCTGGAGTTATCCCACTAACTAAATTATTAAGTACTTTGCTGTTTAACTTTAAAACACTCAAATCAAAATTATCTAACTTCTGAACCTTATCATCAATCAAATATACATTGTCTTTAGCATAATAACGCTTATTATTTAAATAAAATATAGTAGCATCATCATAATAAGAACCATTTATTTCTAAATCATTAGTTTTATAAGTAAAATCATAATTCTGTACGTTTGCAAAACTAGTGGCCACCTTCTCTATCTTTTGCGTTGGTACTGAAGTATTAGTAGTTACTCTAACTAAAACAATTGCCACAACCATAAAAATAAGCCAGAATGCTAAAACAATCATTGCGTGGGTTTTAGGATTAGCCCACAGTTCTTTAAATTTTATATACCAATCGCTCTCTCTTATTCTTTTAAACATCTCTATATCCTACCTCAATACTTTCCCAACTAAATCGGGATGACCATGGATAAAATCTATAGCTTTAGTCTTACCCTTACCTTCTAATTGAATTTCTGTAAGTACAACTTCACCATTAGAAACTTTCACTCCAAATCCATCTTCATAAATGGCAGTAATTTCTCCTGGATAAGCAAGTTCAAATAAGTTTTCCGTGCGATAAGCACTCCATACTTTCATAATTTTTTCTTCAAAATAACAATAAGCACCTGGCCAAGAATTCAAACCACGAATTTGATTAATAATTTCTCTCTTAGTTTTTGTAAAATCTAATTTTTCATCTTCTCTTTTAATTACAAAACCATAAGTAACTAAAGCTTCATCTTGTTTTATACGATCATTAGTACCATCTAAAATACTTGGTAAAGCTTTTAAAAGTAAATCACGTCCAACTACTTTTAATTTATCGTGTAAGCTAGACGCTGTATCTTCCTTTGTAATTTCAACTACCTCTTGGCTTATTATGTCACCAGCATCCATTTGTTCTGACATATACATAATTGTAATACCAGTTTTTGAATATCCATCAATTATAGCATGATGAATTGGTGCCCCACCGCGAAGTTTAGGAAGTAGTGATGCATGCACATTAATGCAGCCTATTTTAGGAATTAATAATAATTCTATTGGCAAAATTTTTCCATAAGCACAAGTAATAATCAAATCAGGTTCCAAAGCATTTATTTCTTGTAAAGCATCTTTAATTTTACTTGGTTGCAAACACAAAATATTATGCTTCATTGCCACCGCTTTAATTGGTGATGCTTTTAAAGCCCCACTTCGACCAAAAGGTTTATCTGGCTGAGTTACAACAGCTCTAACTTTGTAATTATCAATTAAGCCTTCTAATACTGGAACACTAAATTCCGGAGTTCCCATAAAAATAATAACTGGGTCTCTTTTCACTTCAATTTTATCAAAATCCATATCATCACCCTATCTTTAATTTTAACACATTTTAAACCAAATAACTATATTTTCGAAGGATTTAAATCCACTTCTACCTTAACCTTATTATTAGTACTATATTTTTTATTAATAAAAACTAAAGAATCAATAATTTCAGCCGTGTTTTTAAACTTTATAATTATTCCCATATAATATATATTATTAATCTTCGGCATATTTGCTGTACTTGGACCTAAAATAATATTATTAGGAATTTCTTTTTTTAAATAATAAGCTATTTTGGAAGCCTCATCCGTAACTTCTTCATATTTCTTACCACTTATTCTAATATAAGCCAAATTATAAAAAGGCGGATATTTAAGCGCTTTTCTAATTTTAATTTCTTCACGATAAAATTTTCCATAATCATGTTTACTAGCCGTTACAATACTATAATGATTCATATTAAAGCCTTGAATAATAACTTCTCCTTTTTTCAAAGCTCGTCCAGCCCTTCCAGCAATTTGATTTAAAAGCTGATATGTTCGCTCCGCACTTCTAAAATCTGGAATGTTAAGTGAACTATCACCATTAACTACACAAGCTAACGTAACATTAGGAAAATCTAGTCCTTTGGAAATCATCTGTGTCCCAACTAAAACATTGTATTTCCCCTCGCGAAACGCTTCAATTATTCGTCCATGAGCTCCTTTATTCTTTGTTGTATCAACATCCATCCTAATTGTTTTTGCTAAAGGAAACTGCTCATTAATCAAACTTTCTAACCTCTCAGTTCCCATACCTAAAGCATTAATATTTTTACTATGACATTCCGGACATGTATTTAATTTAGGTGTCGTATAATCACAGTAATGACATTTCATACTATTAGTACTTTTATGATAAGTTAAAGGTATATCACAATTCGGACATTTATGTGTATATCCACATTCTTTACAACTAATAACCGTTGAAAAACCCCGTCTGTTAAGTAGAACAATTGCCTGCTCACCATTTTCTAAAGCCATATTCATTTTTTCTTTAAACAAAGATGAAAATATTCTATTACCCTTCTTAAATTCATCCTTCATATCAATCAACGTAACTTTAGGTAAATTGTGATTAACTCTGTTTTTCATTTCTAAAAGCTCATAAGCTCCCGTAAGCGCTCTTGTATAACTTTCCACAGATGGTGTCGCACTACCTAAAATCAAAGGAATATCATAAGTTCTAGCACGCTTTATGGCTACATCTATTGCATTATATCTTGGTGTATTTTCCTGTTTATAAGTTGCTGAATGTTCTTCATCAACAATAATAACCCCTAAATTAGTAAACGGCGCGAATATAGCGCTTCTAGCCCCAACAACAATTGACACCTCACCCTTTTCAATTTTACGCCATTCATCGTATTTTTCACCATCACTTAATCCACTGTGCAAAATAGCTACAACCTTTCCAAAATTTTGTTTAAATATTTTAACAACCTGTGGTGTTAAACTTATTTCTGGAACCAATAATATTGCTTCCTTACCTAGGCTTAAAACTTTCTCAATAATTCTGATATAAACTAAAGTCTTACCACTACCTGTAACCCCGTGTAATAGATATGGTTTAAACAAATCAAGTTTTACTCTAGAAATCACTTCAGCTTGCTCACTCGTTAAATCATGATTTAATTTGTTCAAAGCTATATCATCATCAAGACGATATACCTCTTCTTTTATCTCCTTAAAATATCCTTTATCGATAAAAGACTTTACCGTGTAAGCTGAAATATCAGTTACCTCTTTTTTTAATACCTTGCCTTTTTCTTTCACTAAATTAAAAATTTCTTTTTGTTTATCAGTTTTTAAAGTTGGTAAAGTATCTCCGATTATTAAATAGTTAACATATTTTTTATTAATTGTAAAATTGTTTTTAGCTTTTAATGCACTAGGAAGCATCGTCTGATATGCACAAATTAATGGTGATAAAGTTTTTTTACTTATATACTCGCCTAGCTTAAGCATCTCCCCATTAATTACAGGATGATCATCAGTAACTGAAATTATACTTTTTACTTCATAATCAAAATCCCCAGTTTCTTCTATCTTTAAAACAAAACCTTCAAGCGTTCTTTTTCCAAAAGGAACTAAAACTCGCATTCCAATTTCTAAAATCATTCCATCTGGAATTTTGTATGTAAAAGTTTTATCAATCGCTTTTGCTTTTATTTCAACTAATACCTGTGCATACATATTATCACCCTATTTAAATTATATAATAAATCGAAAACAAATTCCATACATTTGTATGGGGAAATAAAATTTCCATTTTAAAACCTAGTTTATACTAGGTTTTATCGTTTTACAATAGTTCTGTTTTTCTATCCAATATTGATTATTAAACTGCTGTAATAGCTTGTGCGTCTTTAAAAATAATTGATCCTTGTAAACAGTATCTCCCATTGTACTCATAATCGTTATACTATAAGGATATTCAGCAAACACAATAGCTACATCGTTATAATGTTCCTCAAAGCTTCCATATTTATGCCCAACTTGATAACTATCATCAAATTTAATTGTATCCATGTCAGCTGAATTTTTCATATCAGAAACTAATTTCTTCGCATTATAGGATCCATCCAAATAATATTTATATATTTCTTTTGCATAAAGACTTCCAGCATTTGGACTCATATTTCCAAAGTTATCATTATAAATGATATCATAACCTAAATTAATCCAATATTCTCTAATATTATCAGTTTTAAGCTCATCGACCAAAATATCATAAGCTGCGTTATCGCTATATCTAATTATATATTCAAGTAATTCTGATATTTTATATTTAGTTCCAAACGCACTATTTTTAACTATACCTGCTCCATTATGATAATGACGAGGCTCATAGACTAGTTCTTTGTTCAAATCTAATTTGCCATTATCTGCCTGTCTATAAGCATATACAGCCGCTGGAAGCTTATTAACACTTGCGGCGTAATCTTCCCGATCACCGTTCTTACTTATTGTATAACCATCGATCAAGTTTTCATAAGTAAATGCTGCCTTATTAGTATTATATAAATCTATAATCTCTACTTTCATTGTTTTAAGTTGTTCACTAAATTTATCTTCAGGAAAAGAAGACAAAAGTGCGCAAGCTGAAGAAGTATTAGTCTCTCTTTCATCATCATGATTAACAGATTTATAAAGGGTAGCCAAAACATGACTTCCTTGTCCTACTTCTTCACCTTTATAAGTAAAACACGCACATAAAAATAGTACACCAAACAAAAGAATTAATGCCTTTTTTATTTCCATTGTTCACCAACCTTACTATCTTTAAACTATAAATATAATAACCTTTTGACAATTAATTGTCAAATAAAAAAGGATTAAAATTTAACCCTTTAAAATTATTTAATTATATATGGATCAGCTTGAGTTCCTGAACCTGATAATATAATATCTGATTTTAAATATAGAGTTGGAAAAATAACATTGTAACTACTGGCAGCAAAGTCATATTCTAGATTCCCAGTAGGTTTTATATAAAAGACAGCACGAGCAGCATCTGCATAAGGAGAAAGAATCAAAGGATAATCTTCACTAAATAAATAATTTGTTGTTTTACATACTGCTGAATTTATATTATTTAAACTAAAATTCCCACATTGCTCTATGTTTAAATTTGCTATTAAATAGTCCGATACACTCATTAAAGCAATATTCCCTATCCATATTATTTCATTCTCATTAGCTATCTGCATAGATAAATCCGAATTACGTTCTATTACTGCGCCAATGCCAAATTTATGACTTTGGATTTGATTTTTCGAATCTTTGGATAATAAATTATAATAATCGTTATTTAAGTATATATTAAGCTCCGCGTCTTTCAATACAGTTCCATTATATATACCATTTATAAAATTATCGCTTTTCGCCCATGCATTACATCCATACGCTTCATATCCTTGAGCGCAATATGTTCCTCCAGCTCCATTACTACTGATATCACGGAGACCTGCTGAATCAAACGCCATTTTACCTATACTTTCAGCCCTTCTTATTTTTAAGGTTCCATCAGTTTCGACAGCCATTATTCTCCAATTTGCATTTTCGCTATTAAAGGTTATATAATTGTTTGGATTAGCCCCTTTATATACATATCTTCCTGTTTCATATGTATCTTCATATAACCCATCACCATTGGTTACAGCTAATGCTTTCAAATCTTCAGTCGTTAACGTTTGACCACCGGTTGAACCCCCACTTGTTGGTTGGCTATAATCCAATGTCACAGTTAAATCTGAAATTGTGTCTGTTGGTTGAGTCGTTACTGTACTTAAGAATTCCACTTTTACTATTAATGTTCCTGTACTTCCTGCATTGATTACATCTCCTTTAGTTATCCCTGAAGATGTAAACTTAATAGCTGGATTATTTGTATCACTTAATGTCACTTCATTTACTTTCGCATTCAAATTTCCTGCATTAGTTACTGTGACTTCATATTCCAATGAATCACCTGGTGATTTTAAATCTGTTTTAAAAGTAGCCGTTGTATCTGTAAATGTTGGCACTTCTTTATTACTTGCTGCTCCTTTTATATTTTGAGTTGTTACTCCTGTTATCTTTATATTCCAATTACTTGTTATATTTGAAGTTCCTGAAACATTTAATACTGTTTGAAACGCTGCATATCCGACTACCATTAATAATACTACGGCGCACAAACCCCCGATTATGATATTTCTTTTTTTACTTTTATTCATGTTCTCTCTCCTACTTATACTAGCTAGGTTTATTATTCCCTATTTTTTACTTTTATATTCTTGCTTAATTATACAATAAATATAAGGGTAATACAAGCATCTTATTTTGAACTTAACATAAATTATCAAACAAAAAAAGGATTAAAATTTAACCCTTTAAAATTATTTTTCATCACCTTTAATGATTTCCATAGCCTTACGCATTTCCATGTCATACTTAACCATTTCTAATCCACCAAATAGTTTAAGAAATTCTTCTTTATCCATTTGATATTTTTCAGCCATTTTTTCTGCTTCGTTTGCAGCATCCTCATCAGAAATTTCAAGTTTTTCTTGTTTAGCAATTTCTTCAAGCATAAGTCTATAGGTAATTCTCTTAGTAGCTTCCTCACGCATTTGATCACGTAAAGCATCTTCATTTGAATTAGTAAATTGATAGAATTGTTCAAGTGAAATACCTTGCATTTGTAAATGTTCACGGTATTGAGAAACCATACGGTCTAATTCTTCTTCAACCATTACATCTGGAATTTCAACTTCTACGCCTTTAGCCGCCTCATCTAATAAAGCATCCATAAATTTATTTTCAATTTCGCTTTCTTTATGCGATAAAATATTATCAGAAATTTCAGCTTCTAATTTTTCTTTTGTATCAATGCCTTCCATTCCTAAATCAGCAAAGAAGTCCTCATCTAATTCTGGAACAGTAATCTCTTTAACCTCATGAACGTTAACTTTAAATGTAGCTTCTTTACCTTTTAAATCTTCAGCATGATAATCTTCTGGGAAAGTAACTACTACATCCTTTTCGTCTCCAGCTTTAAGTCCAATTAGTTGTTCTTCAAAACCTGGAATAAAAGTTCCACTACCAATTGTTAAAGAATAGTTTTCGCCTTTACCACCATCGAAAGCTTTACCATCAACAAAACCTTCAAAATCAATAATTGCTACATCACCTTCAGCAATTGCACCTTCTTTAAGAACATTTTCTGCAAATCTTTGACGCATATTGTTAATTGCTTCTTCAATTTCTTCTTTTGTAACTTCAGCTTTTTCTTTTTTAACATCTAAATTTTTATATTTTCCTAATTTAACTTCAGGTTTTAAAGTAAGAACGAATTTAAATTCGACTGCTTTTTCATCAATGCTCTTTAATTCAATATCAGGTCTAGCAACTAATTCAGTAACTACATCCTTATTATCTTCAAGCATTTGTCCGTAAGCCTTTTCAATTACGATATCAGCCGCATCCATAAATAATGATTCTTTACCATATTTTTTTAAGAAAACATCTTTTGGAGCTTTTCCAGGACGAAAACCATCGATTTTTACTTTTTGATTAGCTTTTTCATAAGCTTTATCCATTGCCTCTTCCCATTCAGTTCCTTCAACTTTAATTTCTATTTCTTTTGTTCTACTCATTTTTCTTCCTCCTCTTTTATAGCCATACGCCAAAGCCGATGGCTGCCATACTAAGAATTAATCCTACTGACCAAAATAATCTTACAATATCAACCTCTGTCCATCCCAGCTTTTCAAAGTGATGATGCAAAGGTGCCATTCGAAATACCTTAGTATGAAATTTCTTAATTGCAATTAATTGGATAATAACGCTAAGTGTCTCAATAATAAACACTCCAGCCACAACAATTAATGTAATCTCATGGTTACTAATAATAGCTACACTACCCAAAGCGGCTCCTAAAGCAAGTGAACCAGTATCACCCATAAACACTTTGGCTGGATGACTGTTGTAAACTAAAAATCCTACTAACGATCCCACTAATACAAAGCAGAAAATCGCGATATCCTCATTACCAACAGTCCATGGTGAACCCCAACTAATAATACCGAAAGCAAAGAAAGCAATTGCTGAAAGACCTCCAGCTAAACCATCTAATCCATCAGTAATATTTACTGCATTACTACTTCCCACTAATACAAATAATAAGAATAGTCCATAGAGCCAGCCCAGATTAATTTTAATACCTAAAGTATTAATGTCTAATACCGGTTCATTACCACTACTTAAATAAATGTAGAAAAATACTAATGCGATTACCAACTGTGCGAATAACTTCACAATAATTGGTAAACCTTTGTTATTATGCTTTTTGACGACTAAATAATCATCAACGTAGCCTAATAAAGCATATGCCGAAAAGACAAATAACACGACAAACAAGTTGGCTGTTACATCGACTTTATCGGTCAAAATTAGACCTAACATAATAATGAGGGTCGGTATAATAAACATAATTCCGCCCATCGTTGGTGTGCCTTGTTTCTCTTCATGGCGTTTTCCTAATGTCTTACTAACATTTTGTCCTAACTTTTCTTTTTTCAGCCACTTTACTACAAAATAACCAAAAAATACTGAAAAGACAAAACCGATCATTATAGCCATGACTACCTTCGCTAAAACTAACATAGCCTCATCTCCATGTAGTTATAATTATACCATTTTTCTAAAGCTTTTGTACAGCATTTTAGCCTTTTTTTATCATACTAGACAAAAAAAGTAGGTAAACCTACTTTTTATGTAATTAAAACTTTTTCTATTTAGTTCCTATTTTTTTAACAACTCCACTAGGCGCCGCCATATCAGAATATATTAAAGCCCTTTCATCAATAACTGCAGGTACTATAACTTCAGCAAAATCTTTGCCATCTAAACAACTTGGATAAACACATTCAGCCGAAACAGTGTATCCAGATTTCAAAGCAGTAGCCAAAATAGGACCGGCCATATTTTCACATAATCGTAAAGCTCCTTCGTAAGTAGTCGAAGTAAGCATACTACCTAAAATATTCAAACAATAGGCTTGATTACTTGATTCCCCTTCAGTAATTGCAAATGTTAATTCGCTTTTAGCAGCTTCTTCCGATTTTATATTTTCAACCATATTATTCCTCCTTAGCAAGGACATTATAACATTTTTTGTACTATTAAACAACCACACTTTATTGCAAAATAAAAAATTATCTAATTAAAGATAATTTTAATAAACAATATTATGCAGTTGTATCTTGTGAAGCGTTTAATGACACTTTAAGTGATGCTGATTCAGTTGATGCGCTACTAATTGTCGTATTAGGATATTCAGCAGTTACAGTTATTGTTGAAGTTCCTGTTGTTGCTGCAAGTGATGTTGGAGATGGATTAGTTACAGTAAACTTAATATGACCACTTGTACTTGTACAAGTTAATCCACTAACAGTACATGAAGTTCCTGTTAAAGTTGGAGCTCCAAGTTTAGCTTTTAAAGTTCCTGTATTTTTTACTGTTAAAGTAAATACCATTTTATCTCCCGGTTGATTAAGGTTAGCTACTAACGTTGCAGTTTGATCATTTCCAAAAGTAATAGTACCAGTTGGAGCAGTTGCTCCAGTTAACCCTGTTGTTGCTGTATAAGCTGAAGTTTTTGTTGTATCAAAAGCAACCTTCCATGATGATGTAATATTAGCTGTACCATTAACATTTAATTGAGTAGCGAAAGCGGCATATCCTACTGCCATTACTACAACAATTGCCATTAATCCACCGATTAAAATATTTTTATTACGCATTTTCTTTCCTCCTATATTATTAATAGTCCCTACTATCAATATAATAATACCACCCAACAAAAGTCCAAGTCAAGAAAGAATAAATATTATAAACATTTCTTCTAAAATTATGTAAAGTCACACCGAAATAATCGGTTTAATCAAGCATATCGATCAAAACATCTAATCTATCAACTACAGGATAGCCTTTGCCATCCATATCCAAATCAAAACGCACACCGTATCCACCAGCTGCTTCCCATTCTTTTAAATTATGAACAAAATCGTCAACCAGCACTGAACCTTCGGCTTTAAGCATTTCCGTTTTTGAAATAGATTTTGGCACTGGAATAATTGTAATATCTCTAAAATGTTCACGAATTATTTTAACTTTTTCTTCAATTTCACTAATTGAAGTAACATGAGTTAAAATAGATACATTAAATTTATTACTCTCTATAATCTTTTTAATACAGTTCCAACTATCACTAATCGCCTCACTTTTATTTAAAACCTCTCTCCAATCAAGCTTTTGATAAAACTTTAAATAATTTTCATAATTACGTTCAATGCCTAAATCATCAGCCATTTTATAAGTTACATCAATTGTATTCATAATTACTCCGTCAAAGTCAATATATAAATTAAGCATCTTCTCACTCCTATCATCTATAAAGATTATACATATCGAACAAAAGTTTGTCAATTAAAAACGACATAAAAAAAGAAATTATTGTAAATTATCAACAATTTCTTTAAACTTGTCTCCTCGTTCTTCAAACGATTTAAATTGATCCCAACTTGCACAAGCCGGACTTAATAATATCGTATCTCCAGCTTCAGATAAGTTATAGGCTAATCTTACAGCCTCGTCTAAATCTTCAACTATAGTTACATCAATTTCCTTCTGCTTGCAATACTTTTTAATTTTATCTCCTGTTTCACCATAACATACAACATTTTTAACATGCTCTAAATGATTATCTAGTTCATCAAAGGACTGACCTCTATCTAACCCACCCAACAATAAAATAACAGGTGAATCAAATGAAGATAAAGCTACTATTGTTGACTTATTATTAGTTGCCTTAGAATCATTATAAAATTCACGATCATTAATTCTTCTAACAAATTCCATACGATGTTCAACTCCACCAAAGTTATCTAAAGCTTCTTTAATCACTTCATTAGAAACATTAAATTGTTTAGCTACCATAATCGCACACATAACATTTTCATAATTATGCATACCCTTAATTCTAATATCATTTAATTCGCAAACTGGGTTTCCTTTATACCAAATTTGATTATTCTTAATATAGCAATCTGCTTCACTCTCACTTGAAAAATATAATTTCTGAGATGGAATACCTTTAGTTAATCTAACTATTTCATCATCTTTACCATTTAAAATAGCTACGTCTTTATCAGTGTGATGATTAAAAATACGAAGTTTATTTTTCTTATATTTATCATACGTTCCAAACATATCAATATGAACTTCACTTAAATTAGTAAATACACTGATATCTGTTTTAAATTTATCAAAATCAACCAATTGATGACTAGATACCTCTAAAACTAAAATATCATTTTGCTCAACCTCTTCTACAAATGACGAAAATGCAATTCCTAAATTGCCACCTAATTTAACAGGTAATCCTGCCATTTTCAAAATCTCGTAGGTTAAATAAGTTGTCGTTGTCTTTCCATTAGAGCCAGTAATACCAACAATTTTAACCCCTTTTGGTAGTAGATTATAAGCTACTTCCATTTCATTAATAACTGGAATGCCTAACTTTTTTGCCTTAACAACCACTTCATTATCAGCTCTTACTCCAGGATTTTTAACAACATAATCAAATTTATCGTTTAAAAGTTCAGCTTGCCCACCTTGTTCTTTTGTAATAACCACATTTATACCTAAATCTTCTAAATCATTAATTAAATCATAATCATCGCACTTAATATCAGTTAATAAAATATGATTTTTTTTATTTAACAATTTACTGACAGCTACTCCACTACGCCCCATGCCTAGTACAAATATTTTCCTGCCTTCATACATATTGTTTCACCTTCCTAATATAATTATATCACAATCACATAATTTTAGTTCATCAACTTGATTTTTAACATAAAAAGTGTATAATATTAAAAGACAAAAAGGGGGATGCATCATGAGAAAAAGTTGCTGTCTTATATATAATAAACACGCCTCTGGCTTTAAGGAACACAAACTTCCTAAAATTACTGAAAAAATCCTAAAAGCAGGATATAATCCAACCTTACTAGAAAGCGAATATCCCGGATATATTGTTGATCAAATTCCAGAATTAAATACCGAATTCGACGTAATCTTAACTATGGGTGGTGATGGCACCGTTAGCGAAGCTTATGGCGCTTTTCATGGCTTACAAAATCAGCATGCCGTCTATGGCCACATTCCTGGTGGAACTACCAATGATATGGGACCAAATACCTATCTACCACGCTATGATCCTATTAGAGCTACTTCAATGCTCTTAAATGGCAATATTGAAAATCGTGAAATAATCACCGTTAATAATCAACCAATTGCCTATGTCGCAGCTGCCGGTATCTTAGCTCCAGCAACTTATTTAATTGATAAGAGTAATGATAAAAAAGATATTGGAACATTCAGTTACATTAGATATGGCGCTAAAGCAATGATTACTGACAAACATTTATACAAAGATATTGTTGAAAATCCTTATCAAATAACCTACACCGCTAATGGGCAAACTGTTGAAACCGAAGCCATTTTCTTAGCTATGTTTAATGGTAGATCTTTTGCACATCTAAATATTAATCCGCAAGCCAATATGTGCGATAATAAGTTTGAGGTTGCTATTGTTCGCAAACCAAGTGAATTAATTAAAATGCTAGGAAAATGCATAGGATCTGAAAATGGAATAATGGATTTAGATGACAGTTGTACTTTCAGCACCGATCATTTAGAATTAACCTTTAATGATAGAACACCTCATTATCCTATTAACTGTGATGGTGATCCTAAGGATATATTAACCGAAGAAAACCCTACATTAATTGTAGAATCTGGTGGTAAAATATTAGAATTGGTTGGTCCTAAAATATAAGATATGTCTATAATATGGACATATCTTTTTATTAAAAAAAGACACCTTATTTTAAGGCATCTAGTAATTCAGCTTTTTTCATTGTAGAATATCCTTCTACATTTTTTTCTTTAGCTAATTTTTTAAGTTCAGCAACTGTTAATTTTGAAATATCTTCTTTAGTTTCTTCTGCTTTAGCTTCCTTTTTAGGAGCAGCCTTTTCTTCTACTTTAACAGTTTCTTTTTTAGCTGCAGCTTTTGGAGCTTCTTTAATTTCTTTACCAGATAGTGCTTCTTTAGCAGTAGCTACTAACCCAGCAAAAGTTTTTGGATCATCAATAGCGATCTCTGAAAGCATTTTTCTGTTGATTTCAATTCCAGCTTTAGATAGACCATTAATAAATCTTGAATAAGAAATATCATTTTGTCTACAAGCAGCATTGATTCTTGTAATCCATAACTTTCTAAAATCTCTCTTTTTCGTTCTTCTATCTCTATAAGCATACATTAATGAATGTCTTACTTGTTCTTTAGCAGTTTTATATAATTTATGTTTACTTCCAAAATAACCTTTAGCTTGTTTTAAAGCTTTTTTGTGACGAGCACGAGTAATCGTACCACCTTTAACTCTTGTCATATATATTGTCCTCCTTTAATTTTATTTATTGATTAATTCTTTAACTCTCTTAATATCTGAACTATGCATTTCAGATTCGTGATGTCTTCTTCTTCTAGAAGCATTACTTTTATGAGTTAATTTATGATTTTTATTAGCTGGTTGATATTTAATAGAACCGCCTTTTCTTACTTTTATAACTTTTGCTAAACCCTTATGAGTCTTTTGAGTCTTTTTAGCCATAATTTTTCCTCCTATTTTTCCTTAATCGGTGCGAGTATCATATTCATAAAACGACCATCCAGTTTAGGTTGTTGCTCAACTGTCGCATACTCACTAACTGCCTCTGCAAATCGAAGTAATACCTCTTTACCAAGATGTTGATGCGCCATTTCTCTACCCTTGAAACGAATAGTTACTTTGACCTTATGTCCTTTTTGTAAATATTTAGTTGCATTGTTTACTCTCGTATTAAAATCATGAATATCGATAGACACAGATAGCCTATATTCTTTCATATCAAGATTAGTCTCTCTTTGTCTTTTCATATTTTCCTTTTGTTTTTTCTTTTGATCATATTTGTAACGATTGTAATCCATTATTTTACATACTGGTGGTTTACCATTTGGATTAATTAAAACCAAATCAAAACCAGCATAAGACGCTAAAGTAAGTGCATCTTTAATTTGTTTTACTCCTAATTGTTCCCCATTTGGGCCAATTACTAATACTTCTTTTGCACGAATTTGTTCGTTTATGTATAAATCTTTTTCTCTACTTGCGATACCTGACACCTCCATAAAAAAGTGAATACGAATGTATCCACTTTACCTATTAGTATTAACTTAATTGGCATTAACCTATTACTATTCGTAATCAGGTGAGAAGTGGATACTTCTTCTTTCCTTTTTTCATTTCCTATACGATTATACATTCTAATTATACGTTTGTCAAGCAAAAACATACCAAATATAACTAAAAAGTATATTTAATCTATATTAATGAAGAAAATTCATAATCAAATTAATAATATGCTTTTAATTGTTTAAAACAAAAATCCTTTGTATTCAATTAAAATGTCACTGTTTTTGTAACATCTCTAATTTTTTATAATAGAAACACTAACTTCATTGCCCTAAAGGTATTATTCTCCAAAGACCCCTATTTTTTGCAAAAGTGTAAACAAAAAAAGAAATAGATTTTTTCTATTTCTTTGGAATACTATTATAAATCTTCTTAAGCAACTCAGCCGATTGTCTAACTTTAGTTTCCATAACTTTAATTTGTTCTTTTAAAGTTACGTTCTCATTAGAAATCATTTTAGCTTCTTCACGAGCTTTATTTAAAGCATCAGCACTTTCCAAATTACTCTTCTTAAGTTCTTCATTTTCATCTCTCAAAGCTGTAATTTGACTTGCCAATTCATCTTTTTCAGCATTAAATTTCTTTAATTTTGCTTCTGCTATATCTAAATCATCTTTAACTTTAGTATATTCATCAACGAAACCTGAAACAGCATTGCTGATATCCTCAAACTCATCATTAATTTCCATATCTTTCATTTCTAAAGCTGGTTCTTCAGATTCTTCTGAAACAACTTCTTCATCTTCCGTTGTCTCTTCCTCAATTACTTCAGGTTCTAAAACTGCGTCAGCCTCTTCCTTAGTTTCCTCAGTAGGAATATCTAATTCTTCCATTACGCTAGATAAATCTTCGATCTCATCTAATAAGCTTTCAGCTTCTTTAGAAGAAAGATTAACCATTTCATCAACGAAATCGTCTTCAGTTTTCTTTTCTTCCTCTTCACTAAAGATGTCGATATATTTACCATAGATATTTAATTCTGTAATTTTGCTCATAATATCTTCGATTCCTACTGCATATTTATTCATCAAATTACGAATGTTTTTATCTTTAGAATATGCATTAAAGAAATCCAAATCATCTGGTATTAATAGATTAGCACGGAAAATTTGTCTTTCTTCTTTTCCTTGTTCTCCATCGCTAAAAGCAATGTCCATACTATCAACTACTGATTCAATGAATTCTTCTTTTTCTCTAACTGCATCATCTACTGTTTCTTTAGCAAATGCTTTAAATAATTTTTCATTTTCTTTTCTAATATCTTTAGCTAAATTTTTGATCGCTAAAAACCTATTTTTCTCTAGCATATTCACGCACCTCTTTATTCTTTTATTTTAATTAAGCTCTAGAATCGTATTTTCCATCTTTAGTTGAAACAACAACAGTTTCACCTTCATTTATAAATAATGGAACTTTAACTATTAGACCGTTTTCTAATGTAGCTTCTTTAGTTGCATTAGTTGCCGTATTCCCCTTAACTGCCGGCTCGGTACTAGTAACTACGTATTCAATTTTTTCTGGTAACACAATTCCAAGTAATTCGCCTTGATAGAAAGAAATATCAGCGTTAATTCCCTCTTTCAAATACTTGGCATCATCACCTAATTGTTCCTTTGAAAGTTCAATTTGCTCATATGTTTCCATATTCATAAAATTATAACTTCCTGAATTTTCGTATAAAAACTGCATAGACACTTTTTCAATAATTGCTTTTTCTAGCTTAATATTCGTATTAAATGTGTGTTCAACAGTTGCCCCAGTTCTTAAGTTCTTAAGCTTTGTTCTAACAAAAGCAGGGCCTTTTCCAGGCTTAACGTGTAAAAATTCAATTATCTGACAAATATTGCCATCAACAATTACCGTCATCCCGTTTTTAATATCGTTAATATTGATCATAAAGTAATCCTCCTAATTATTTTTTCTCCTTGTGTGCAGTTGTTTTTTTGCACTTAGGACAATATTTATTTAATTCTAAACGTTCTGGAGTATTTCTTTTATTTTTAGGTGTACGATAATTTTCTGAACTACATACAGTACAAACAAGAGTTATATTTTCTCTAACTTCTCCTTTTTTTGCCATAGTTATCCCTCCTTTTTTACATGTCTATTTACATTATAGCAAATTATTTATAAATTTCAAAGTATTTTTTAGAAATTTGCTGGGCAATTCGCTTATTAATATTTGATTGGTAGGTTGAACGTCCGTCACTTCTTGACACGTCAGGTGAAATTATTGTAAAGGTCACCTTTGGATTATCGTATGGTGCGTAAGCTGCAAACGTCGTTGTAATTGTTTCCTTATCAACTATGCCATCACCATCTGTATCGATAAAGCTTTGACTTGTTCCCGTTTTTCCTGCTGGTTTATAAGTCATATCAATGTATCCAGCCCCTGTTCCATATTTTAAAACAGCCTCAAATCCTTGTTTAACTCTATCCATATATTCCGGTTTAGTGTCAACTTTATTAAGTTCCTTTGGCTCTGCCTCATCCTTGACTTTAGTTTTAGATTTTTCATCATATAATCCCTTATATAAATAAGGTTGCATTCTTTTACCACCATTCGCAATAGTCCCAATATACTGCGCTAATTGAATAGGCGTATACGTATCATACTGCCCAATTGAAAAGTCAAGCAAATATCCTGATGTCGTCTTTTCTCCTTTATAGCCTAAACTTTCAACTGGTAAATCAATGCCTGTTTTAACCCCTAAACCAAATTGACTGAAAGTATTACGATAAATATTAAACGCTTCCTTATCAATCGTAAGCGGTTTATTATATTTGTAATTTCCTTTACCAACTTTAATCGCTGTATAAAATTGGTAAGTATTTGAAGAATAAGCTAAAGCATTAATGTCATTTAACCTACCTAAACGTTTCCAAGAACACTTCTCAGGTGTTGCGGCTATTTTAACACAAGTGTCTTGACGATATTCTCCAATTTTTAAAGCACCAGTATTATAACCAACTATTTGACTCGCACCTTTAACTACCGAACCCATAACTACTGGTGAGGTTAAATTCCCCGGCGTATAATCATATACAACTTGCTGTCCATTTTCATCCTTAACTTGTTTACCTGCCATTGCTAAAACTTCACCAGTCTGTGGATCAGTAATTATCACAAATGAACGATTATAAAATTCTGTATTAAGCTCTTTCTTCGTCTTTTTAACTTCCTCAGTTAAAATTTCCTCAACAGCCTTTTGTAATTCAATATCAATTGACAAAACAATATCATTGCCGCGTGAACCCTCTTTAATTAATTTATATGAGCCATCATCCATAACTTGATATTTATTTTTCTTTCCTTTTAAAATATCTTCATATTGATATTCTAAATAACTAATACCTACACGATCATTTAAACTATAACCCTTTTCAAGATAATGGTCTTTAAGTTCTAAAGGAATACCCGTTTTACTAGTCGATACATTCCCTAATAATGATTTAAACGTATCACCATATGGATAAACACGCTGCCAATCAAGTTTTGTATTAACACCATTTAAACCACTTATATTTTCAGCTACTAATGCATACTCTTCGTCAGTAACATTTGTATCCTTAATAATCTTTTCAGCATAAGAATAACCCGTATTCATTAAAGTATAAATATAAGCAGCTTTCTTGTCAGCCTCTGTATAAACTGATAAATCCTCATCACTAACTCTTTCTAACTTTAACTTTTCAATATCATCAACTGTTAGCTTTCTTTTTTCAAGTTTATCCCATTCTTCATCAGTTATCTTTTCTTTAGCTTTTTCCTTATTATTTTTTATCCAAAAAGTTTTCAAATCATTTAAAGATAATTTAGAATAATCTAAATCAATCATGCTTGAAAGTTTATAGGCTACTTTCACTTCGTCTTTTACCGATACATTTGATGGTTTTTGATAATAAATAACTTTATCCGCCTTATTATCAACAATCAACTTTCCATTACGGTCATAAATTCTTCCGCGTGGCGCACTTGGCCCTTCAATTGTCTTTTGCGTTAAAGTCTGAACTTCCGCCTTATAGTAATCATTTTTAACAATTTGAATAAAAAATAAACCACCCATTAAAACAATGATTGCAAAAACAATAATCCCCGTTAAAATATTATAACGTTTTTCTATTTCCTGTTTAATATCTTTATTAACCTTGTAACCTGAAGAATAATGCAAAGGTTTACGACGTTTAAAAAGTGGTCCTTTAACCAATGATTTCATTGGCTTTTCTTTTTTTATTCTTTTTTTCATCCCAAGTGTCACCTCCTTTGATTAACTTATTTTAATTTTTCGCATATATTTATATAAAGGGGGAATTATGAACAACTTAATAAAACAATATATAAATAAAATTACCATAAATAATATAAACGATTTTGCCATAAAAAACAATATCAATTTAAACGAAAAAGAATTAAATGTTCTTTACGATGTCACCAAAAATAGATTTGAAGAAGTTCTATACAAAGATGACAGCAACGTTAAAAATTATCTTAAAGAACATTTAACCAGTGAAAACTACGATAAAATAGTTAAATTATATGACGAATATCGCGCAAAATTTGGTGGTTATTTATTATAATAATCCCTAATATCTTGAATTAAGTTAGGATTGAATCTTTTTTGGCGAATCATTTCAATTTCTTGTTTATATGGTGGATAAGTTCTATCTTTTGAATTTTCAGTCAATGGAATATAAGGAGTTTCTAAAATTTTAGGAACTTTTTTTAATGCTGGATGATAAATAATTTTGATCATATTGTCAAAACCAATTTCACCAAATCCAATATTAGCGTGTCTATCCTTATGAGAACCATAAACATTTTTACTATCATTTATATGAACGCAGCCAAGTTTGTCTAAACCAATAACTTCATCAAATTCCGATAAAACTCTATCAAAATCATCCAAATCATAGCCTGCATCACTAATGTGACAAGTATCTAAACACACCATTACGCGTTTTTTATTATCAATTCCATCGATTATTATTTTAATTTCTTCAAAAGTCTTTCCAAGTTCTGTACCTTTGCCTGCCATCGTTTCTAAACAAATAATTGGTCCATCACCTTCAAGAACTTGATTTAAAGCATAAATAATGTTTTTTAAGCCCTCTTCTTCACCAAGTCCAACATGACTTCCTGGGTGTAAAACTACTTTATTTATTCCTAACATCGCACTTCTTTTAAGTTCTTGCTTTAAAAATTTAATTGAAAAATCATATTTTTCTAAATCTTTATTATTAGCTAAATTGACAATATAAGGCGCATGAACAATAACATTGTTTATATCAATGCCTTGTTCTTTCATTGTTTTATGCGCTAAATCAGTCAATTCCATGTCGATATCAGCACGCACCGTATTTTGAGGTGCCCCTGTATAAAACATAAATGTATTCGCCCCATATTTCAAAGTTTCAATTACGCAGCCAGCTAAGCCTCCAGTTCCATTATAAGAAACGTGACTCCCAATTATTAATTCATCCATCATATCACCTTTAATAATCATACCACATTTCACACACCTATTCAAAGCTTACTCACCGAGTTTTGACAAAAGTTTAAAACTACTTTCAACAACTGTTTTAACTCCACTTCCAGCCGTTTCAGATATTTTAAGCCCCACTTTGGAAATCCCATTTTGATAATTCTTTTCATTTGTTTTAAGATACTGCTTCATATCAATCTTTTTACCGGCTGCAACATCAGCTTCAAATTTTTTAATCTGCTTTTCTGTTAAAGCTACTTGCTTACTATTTTCATATTCTACATATCCCGTACTTTGCGACATATAAAGGGCAAAAAAAGTAGCAAAACAAATCATAAGTGAATAACGGAAAATCCTTTTCAATATTTTTCTCTTATCCATGGACAAACTCTCCTATTATTGGCGCTAAAAGCTCAATTGTATTTAAAACCTCATCGATTGTATTAGAATCAGACCCCATCTCCATCAAGGTCATTTTTGTACTCAAATCTTGATTATATACTCCGTTATTTCCGGCCCCACCTTTAATTAAAACACCTCTTGTCAAAGTCGGATATTTATCTTTAATCATCTGGTTAAGTTTATTAGTGAGCGCTAAATTCTGTTCATAATTATCATACTCATTACCAACAACAAACACTATTTTCGCGCATGATTTATTATTAATAACTACTGTAGATTTCTCCTTTGGAATACTATCACGATGCAAATCAAAAATTAATTTTAAAGACTGCGTGTCCTTAATTGTTTTTGAAATAAAATATCGACTTGCTTTATAACTCTGCGAATGTTTCATATTATTTAAATTCATATAATCGATCAAATTATCTTCTAAAACTAAAGCATTTACGTTTTGTTTAGCCAGTTTATCTTGAAAAATATATGAAGCCATCATAACGCCCGGAGTAATGTTATACTGCTGTAATCCTTTACCTTTATAAGCTTCGGCTTGATGAGTATTATAAATATAGACTGAAGGTTGTTCTTCTACCTTACTAACTTCCTTTTGTTCCTCCTCTTTTTTAGGGTTTGTTACATATCCTACAGTCTGCGTATCTACCTTATTAGCTTTATAGTGAAAGGTATTTTCCAAAATTGATACTGGTTCATTCACATCAAAAAAATACGAAAAAGCCTTGCTTAATAAATTGTTAGCCTTTTTTTCGTACAATAAATGATAATTAGAATCTACAAGTAAAGCTTTTATAAAATCCTCATTTGTATGAGCAAGCTTAAAATTCATGATCACGTTATAAGAAACCTGATAACCAAAAAACACTAAAAATGCATACAAAAGAATTCTAAATTTAAATTTTCTTTTTTTCTTTAGCTTAACCTTTTTCATATCCTCACCTACTCATATTTATTCACATTATATGAAAATATGTGTAAATAAAATGTAGAAAAAGCATTTATGACAAATATTAACAAAATATTCAAAAAAAGATACCTAAGTATCTCATTTTATAGTATATGGATCAGAAGATGTACCTGAACCTAATAATTTAACATCCGCCTTTAAATAAATTACTGGCAGAATTTTATATCCATCTCTTGAACTCCAACAATTAAAGCCTCCGTTGGGATTTACAAGCCATGAACCATTAGGACCACCACAACTAGAAATTAACCAAAAATATAAAGAGCTTTTATATAAATAATTACTATTTTTACAATCTTCACTAGCAGTTGAAGTTAAAACATCACAATTATCCATAGAATGTGCTTTCAAATAATCAGATATATTAAGTAAGCCAATATTCCCTTTCCATTTGTATTCTTTTTCATTTTCTATAATCTCAGAAACATTGATATCAACTTTATTAACACTCCCAACATTAAACCAATGTTCTTGAATATAAACTTTGTCATCGCCAATTGTTCCGTAATATGTATTAGATAAATTTTTACCAACATATTGTGTTGCATTTAAATAAGCGTTAATATAAGCATCTGAACTTGGTAAATTGTATTTTCCAGCTCCCTTTTTAGGTATTTGTAAAAGCTTTGCCCCATCTTTACTATATAAGCTATCTTTACCAGCCCAAATACCACATCCTACATATGCCGTTTCCGTCGCATGATAACAATAATCTGCACTATCAGTAGTATACCTCGTATTTTGAACAGAATTTGCTGGCGAAGAAAATTCGCCGTTATTATAAGCTAAATCATATCCTGCATCAAACGATATACCTACACCTTCCTCTTTTACTATCTTAAGTGTATTATCATTTTCAATAGCCACTATTCTAAAGTCTTGATTATTAAATTTTATATGATTATCTGGATTACTTCCTTTAAAAATATATCTGTTTTCCTCGTAAGCATCTATATAAAGACCATCGCCAGATGTTACCGCTTTATTTTTAAGTTTTTCTGAAGTAACTAAATTATGAATATTACCCTTGGCAGTTAAAGTTAAATTTGTACTAAAAGCCGCATAACCTACTGTCATTATTAATAACAAACAAATACTTATTCCAACTATTACTCTAACTTGTCTCTTATTTTTTTGTCGTCTTCTCATTCTATCAACTACTCTCTTACATTATGATTATATCGAATGTTTCGTTATAATTCAATTGTGTTATTTCTCTTCTCATTATACTTTCTTATCTATTCTTTTTTTGTCGACTTTTAGCTATTTATAGTATACCCCCCCCCCCCCCCCCCCCCTATTGTCAATAATTTCAACTCAAATTCACCAAAAAACTCTAGTCCTTGTTTAACTAGAGTTGGGTGGGTATTTAATTTTCATTAATATTTAATTATATAGTTCATAACCACATAAGGTTGCATATTTGAAAATGATGTCCCACTTCCTGTTGCGCCAGTAGTAATATTAGTGCCCGTAAAAGTACTTGATACTGTTCCCTTAGCTGCCAATGTATGTGTATGACCTCCGCTAGATGATGTTGTCCCGCTAAACGTATGAGTATGGGCACCAGTTGAATTGGTATAACCAAATTTTTCCTCTGCATCTTCAGTCATCTTCTCATAATAAGACATTCTAAACGAATCACCTTCCCAAGTGCGATTCATATTATAATAGCCTCTATGATACGTCGTATGACTATGACCTCCACTGCTTGAGGTTGTTCCACTATATGTATGCGTATGCGCACCGTTTGAACTAGTAGTAACACTGCTTCCAGTAAAAGTACTTGATACTGTTCCTTTAGCAGCTAAAGTATGAGTATGAGCTGGAAGATTAGCTACCGTTAATGTATTAGTAGCACTTCCGCCTTTACTTCCCAAAGCATATTTACTACTTTTGCCAACTGGAACTCGCTCTGATAAATTAGGTAAATTAAAGGTTGTACTCCCATCTCCCGCTCCATAGGTCGTACCTATTGCCTGAAATAATGTTGCATAAGTAGTTCTTGACACTGCTCTTCCGTCACAGAGCAAATAACCACTCGGTATCGTTGCCCCCGAATAACTTTCAATTGTCCCAGCAACATCAATAGTTCCTACTGTTTTAGCAGTGTCAGCTGCTCCTTTTTCCATCGAGAAACCCAATATTCCAAACAGAAATATTGGTATCAGAAAACCAGTGATAAGAAAGCCTATATTTACCTTCATACAATTACCCACTTTCTATATATTTAAGATTTTATGACATAATTTACTGAAATATATGGTTGCATATTAGTCACCGAAGTCCCACTCCCAGTTGCACTAGTATTAGCACTACTTCCAGTAAATGTACTTGATACCGTTCCCTTAGCAGTCGCTGTATGGGTATGAGCTCCAGATGATGCTGTTGTTCCGCTAAACGTATGATTGTGATTGCCATTAGTACTTGTCCTACCAAATGTCTTTTGTGGATCTGAAGCTATTTCTTGATAATAAGCAATATTATAAATTTCACCCGGACTATTATCGCGTTGAAACGTATAGTAACCTTGGTGATACGTCGTATGACTATGATTACCGCTGCTTGAAGTTGTTCCACTATACGTTTGAGTATGAGCCCCATTTGAACTTGTTGTTGCATTAGTTCCAGTGAAAGTACTAGCTATTGTTCCCTTTGGTGTTACAGTATGCGTATGCGCGGGAAGATTAGCTATTGTCAAAGTTGTAGCCGCATTCCCACCTGTACTTCCTAATGCATAACTCCCACTTTTCCCGATTGGAACTTTTTCTGACAAATTAGGAAGATTAAAAGTGGTACTTCCATCTCCCGCTCCATAAGTTGTTCCAATCGCTTTAAATAAATTAGCATATGTTGTTCTTGACACCGCTCTTCCGTCACAGAGCAAATAACCACTCGGTATCGTTGTTCCTGAGTAAATGCCAATAAAACCGGATGGTTGTTCTATAACTTCACCAACCACAATCTCGGCCTCACCTTTTTCTAAGGAAAAACTCATTATTCCAATTAAAACAACTGCAATAAAGAATCCACTACCAAGAGAAATAAATTTTGATTTCATATTTTTTCCTCTTTCCACAAAATATTTTATTATTTGCTAATATTTAATAACATAATCAATTACTGAATATGGTTGCATATTTGTAAATGAAGTTCCACTACCTACAGAACTTGTTGTCGCACTAGTACCTGTAAAAGTATTAGATATTGATCCTTTTGGCGTAACCGTATGGGTATGCGCACCATTTGAAGAAGTTGTACCACTAAATGTATGCGTATGGGCCCCATTACTGCTTGTTCTACCAAATTCCCTTTCAGGATCTGAAGCTATTTGTTCCCAGTATGCCAAATATTTCCATTCGCCACCCGTTCCTCTATTAATCCAATAATATCCTTTATGATATGTTGTATGACTATGGTTCCCATTACTTGAAGTCGTTCCACTTAATGTATGGGTGTGTGCTCCACCTGAAGCTGTTGCTGCGCTGCTTCCAGTAAATGTACTTGACACCGTTCCTTTAGCAATAGCTGTATGCGTATGCGCGGGAAGATTAGCAGTAGCCAATGTTGTATCCGTGCTGCCACCCTTACTTCCTAGTGCATATTTACTACTTTTTCCGATTGGAATTCGGCCTTGAAAATCAGGTAAATTGAAAGTGGTACTTCCATCTCCCGCTCCATAAGTTGTCCCAATCGCTTTAAATAAATTAGCGTATGTTGTTCTTGACACTGCTCTTCCATCACATGGCAAATAACCTCCTGGAACTTTTGAACTAGCATTTACCTTTACAAATCCTGGATTTGTTTGGTCTATATTAGTAATAGTACATGTACTACTTACTGTATTTGTTCCATCCTTACTTCTTGCCATTAACACATTATTTGATATATATTTTATTTTAAACACCGTACTTGGAAATACTACCCATGTCTTTCCATTGTCTATACTATATTCATTTGTACAAGTTGTACAATGAGCAGTTACTGTTACTTCTTTACTTTGAGTATATAAATTACCCCCTGGTGACACCACATATGTTGGAGGATCGATTCTATTTGTTGTAACATTAGTAGTCGCGGATAAAGCTTGTTTTCCTACACCACTTGTTACCCTTACTTTTATAGGATAAGTTGTATTGTGAGTTAAACCCGTGAACGTATAAGTTTTATTCGTTCCACTGCTTACCCAAGTAGCTCCATTATCCTTACTGAATTCATACTTACTTATTCCCGAAGTAGCCGAAGCTGTCGCTACTGCTGTTATACTATTAGTTGTTTTACTAGCAGTTAGATTACTTATAATTGGATTATTATTATCAAACTTAAAAGCCCCGCTTGTTGCCTTTGCTGAAACATTGCCACTTAAATCTGCTAAAGTTCCAGCCTTAATCCATAAGTAATACGTTCCGGTTAATGAAGCAGATGATGTCGCTGGTACAGTTACTGTGGCGCTCTTTGCTCCTGCTGCATTTGTACTTACTACATTTGCCCATGAAGTTGGTGCTGCTGTATTTGAAGTTGTCCAAGCATAATAAATTGGTTGACTAGCTTTCAATCCACTATGAGCATCAGCTAATGTTACTGTCACGGCTTTACCTCCACTGACATATGTCGCCCAGGCACTTGGATTCAAGCTTACTGTTGGTACAGTTTTATCTATCTTAGTTATATTAATTGCTGGATTAGTATAAATATTACCAACTGCATCTCTTACCTTAATTATAATATTATTTGTATTAGCCGTATAAGTTTTTTGATTACTTGCTTGCCATGTTGCTCCATTATCAAAACTATAAGCTGTGGCATTTAAACCTGAGCCTATGTCTTTAGCACCATTAACTGTTAATGTTACATTACCATTTGTCCATGATGTTGGATTACCTGTAACATTAGTAATCGTTGGTGCCGCTTTGTCTATCTTAGTTATATTAATTGCTGGATTAGTATAAGTATTACCAACCGCATCCCTTACCTTAATTATAATATTATTCACATTTGCTGTATAAGTTTTTTGATTACTCGCTTGCCATGTTGCCCCATTATCAAAACTATAAGCTGTGGCATTTAAACCTGAATCTCCGTCTTTCGCCCCATTAACTGTTAATGTTACATTACCATTTGTCCATGCTGTCGGATTACCCGTAACATTAGTAATCGTTGGTGCTACTCTATCAATCTTTTTAACTGGATACTCATCCTTAACTGTAGTTGGCCCTTCTATTCGTGCCATAACTTTACCATCAGATAAATAGTCCTCAGTTTTCTTAGTATTTCCAACAACTACCTTCCATGTTTTACCATTATCTACACTATATTTATTAACATAACCTTCTCCCATATTTGGATATGTTATTGTCACATACTTACTAGTTGTCCACTGTGAATTAGGTTTAGGACCTATTGAAAAGGTAATATGCTTATATTCTACTTCCTTACAAGAACCAACTATTTCAAATTCACGATTCCCTTGTTCATTTATTATTACCTTAACTATTTTTTTCTTGATGTTAGGATCTTTTGATGTCGCATCTTTTAAATCATCAGTAATAGTCCCATTTTCTATCATTTTTTCCACAGGAATACAATAATTATTACCCCTTACATTCGGATATTGTTCTTTATCTTTATCCATGTAAATAGAAGTTGACTCCTCAATCATTTTATTTTGACTTTGTTTCACATCATTCTCACTTGTTCTAACTTTATTCAAAGTCGTTGGAACAATAATCAAAAGTAATAACCCCATAATTACTAAAACACCAAGGATTTCCGTTAGTGTAAAGCCTTTTTTATTTCTCATACGTTTCACCTATGATTAATTATAGCGAATATCAATAAAGAATTCAATTGTATTTTAAGGATTAATAAAGAAATTAAATATATTTGTCGAAACATGCATAAATACAAAAAAATCACTCTTACTTTATTCAAGCAAAAAGTGACTTCTATTAATTGTCATATTTAATATTACACATAGACATGTTTTGGTTTAATAGCTTTAACAGTGACCATTCTTTCCCCAATATACTTAGGAATTAAAACAACTTGCCCACTTTCTAAACTTAATGGTACATCGATAATTCTTTGATTCTTTGAACCACGAAAATCTAAATTCAAACTTTTTTCTTCTTGTACAAATTTACCATCAACTAAAACATCTACATGTTTTAAAAATTCCACATTTTTAGATATTCTAATCAAATCTTCATATCTAAACCCTGTGTAACACCAAACATTCAGTCCTAGTTTTTTAGCATGTTTGGCAATTTCTGTACAAGCCTCTACCTGAAATAATGGGTCACCACCAGAAAACGTAATTCCTTGCTGCCCTTCTAATTTATCTAATTCGTCAATAACCTCTTTAGTATCTACTTCAAACCCACCTTTAAAATCGTGAGTCCCAGGATTATGGCAACCAGGACAATTATGACTACATCCTTGAGTCCAAACAACTGTCCTTATGCCTTCACCATCGACAATACTATCAGGTTGAAGATCACTTGCTAAACGCATTTTCATAAATTAATTAGAAGCGATTTTGCCAGCGTCGTGTTTAACTCTATCACGTTCTTCAGCTTTTTTACCATTATTAAATCTGTCTGTTGTTCCTACAAGATAACCTGTAATTCTTCTAATTCTTTCGAAGTTAACTCCTTCTCCTACTTTCTTTTCATCTGCTTTCATAATGTTTCCTCCTTCTATCTTCCACCGCAAGTATTCAAACTAGCGTTTTTAACTCTTTCAATTGGGACTCCTTCGCCCTCTTTACGACCGCAACCTGGACAAACGTCGCCAATCACGCCCGTATATCCACACACTGGATCTCTATCAACTGGATGGTTAATCGCTCCATAACCTATTCCATTGTCGTGCATTAATCTAACGATTTTTTCAAAGGCCTCGACATTCATTGCCGTGTCACCATCTAATTCAACATAACTAATATGTCCTCCATTAGTAAATGCATGGTATGGACCTTCCAACTTTAATTTTTTTGCTACTGATATATTGTAATATACTGGAATATGGAATGAATTAGTATAATACTCTCTATCCGTAACACCTTTAATCTTACCATAAATAGCCTTATCAATATTTGTAAATCTACCAGCTAACCCTTCAGCCGGTGTTGCAATTAAAGAAAAATTCAAATTGTATTTTTCTGCGTAACCATCAATACGTTTACGCATAAAACCAATAATTTCAAGACCAAGTTCTTGAGCCTCTTCACTTTCACCATGATGTTTACCAATAAGGGCTTTTAAACATTCAGCTAGGCCAATAAAGCCAATAGTTAAAGTGCCATGTTTCAAAATTTTTCTTAATCTATCACCTGGTTTAAGTTTCTCACTGTCAATCCATACTCCTTGACCCAATAAAAATGGAAAGTTGTATAAATTTCTTGAACACTGAATATCAAATCTTTCAAGTAATTGATCCTTAACTAGATCCATCATTTCTCCTAGTTCTTCATAGAAACTTTCCAAATCAGTTTCTCCAGTCACTACTCCATGTTTAATTCCTAAACGTGGTAAGTTAATTGAAGTAAATGATAAATTTCCTCTTCCAGGAGTAATCGAATTACCATCAGTAACATCAGTAAGTACTCTCGTACGGCAACCCATATAACCAACTTCTGTACGATAATCTTCAGGATTATAAGTAGTTAAGTTAAACGGTGCATCTATAAATGAGAAATTGGGAAACAATCTTTTAGCTGAAACCTCACAAGATAATTTAAATAAATCATAGTTAGGATCTTCAGGGTTATAATTAATTCCCTCTTTAACTTTAAAAATTGAAATTGGGAAAATTGGTGTTTCATGATGCCCTAGACCTGAATCAGTTGCGAGTAAATAATTACGCATTACCATTCTTCCCTCTGGCGAAGTATCAGTTCCAAAATTAATTGATGAAAATGGTACTTGTGCTCCTGCACGAGAATGCATCGTATTTAAATTATGAATAAACGCTTCCATCGCTTGATAAGTTGCTCTATCAGTTTTTGCCAAAGCCTTTTCATAACTCATCTTTAATAAACGTTCAACTTCTTGTGAATCCTTAGCATAATGATAAAAATCTTCTAAATCAAACTCAATTGACTTTAATTTATCAATATCTTTTGCAATTCTTTCCATATTTATAAAATTACCAAATTCCGTAAAATCTAAATAATCACAAATGGCTTGTTTAAATTGTTTTTTAAAAGTGCATAATACTCCAGGCGCTAAATAATAATCAAACGCCGGAATACTTTGACCACCATGTTGATCATTTTGATTTGATTGAATAGCAATAGCTGCTAAAGCCGAATAGCTCATAATATCCTGCGGTTCTCTTAAATGACCATGTCCTGTAGAAAATCCACCAGTAAATAACTTTTTCAAATCGATTTGACAACATGTCGTTGTTCCCATTGGCATAAAATCCATATCATGAATATGAATATCACCATTGTCATGAGCCTCTGCAAATTTTGGTTTCATCAAATATGCTTTTGCAAATTCCTTAGAAACGGTGCTTCCATATTGCAACATTGTTCCCATAGCCGTATTTCCATCGACATTCGCATTTTCTCTTTTAGCATCTTCCTCTAATGAAGATTTAAGCCCTAAATTTTCAATTGCTTTTAAAAATTTATGTTGTTTTTTCTCCCCAAAGAATAATTGCCTAGACGCATTTCTACGTTCACGGTATTCAGAAAATGATTGATAAACATCTTCATAACCTTTTTTCTTTAATTCTTCTTCAATTAAATCTTGAATTTGTTCAATTTTAATTTTATCTATACTTTCATCAATAAAATCTTTTTTAATTCTGTTTTCCACAGCATTATAAATTTTATTAACATCTTTTTCAGTGTATTTAACTTCCTCATCCTCAGTTTTAACACTGTCAAATCCTTTTTTAATAGCAACGGCGATCTTTGTCCCATTCCATTCTACCTTTTTACCATTTCTTTTTACTACCACTAAAGTTGATAGCTTATCTTCTGTCTCAATCATAACAAGTCCTCCTATATCGTAATTTCATTATTGCACCATTTTTCAAAAAGGTCAATACAAAATGTTCGCTTTTTTACAACTTTTTTTCACCTACTTTTATCCACCCTTTATTTTAAAGGAAAAATCAAAAAAATATTTTCTTAAAACTTTACACTTTTTATATTTTTCATTTTTTTAATAAAAAATATTTTCCACCGCAAGTTAACAAAAGTGGTTTTTGCTCTTATTTTTCAACGCCAAAATACATTTTATGGTTATTTTTGTCAAAAAAACAAAAATGTCAAAAATTTTGTTTTTTCATTTTTTAAATATTTTCAAAAAGCCATTTTTTAGTATTTTGGATAAATGTTACCTTGTGCGCATTTATACTTAAGAATATATATAAATGTTCGCTTTTTTGCACTCGAATAAATAATGTGAACAAGCATATACTTAGCTAGGTGAAAATATGGCAAAAAAAATAATAATATTCTTACTTTGTTTTATTGCAGTTGGCTGTACCGAAAAAGAAATAAAAACAACCATTGAAAATGATGATAACCTAGTTTCAATCAATTATCCTGTAACAAATATAAGCGCTTTAGATGATGCCGTCAGTGCTTATGTTAATAAAACATATAATAACTTCAAAAATAGTTATCAAGACATTAAAAAACCAGAACTGAATATCTCTTATACCTATAAAGAACTAAATGATAGTATAATAAATATAAGTTTAAATACTGAAATAAATGCCGGAAAAAAAATAAATAAAATAAAAACATTTACCTATGATAAAAACACTGAAAAATTTTTAACTATGGAAGACCTTGTTCAAGACTTGGATGTTTTAGACTATGATATCAAAAAAGAACTCCTTGAAAAATATCAAGAAGCTGATATGGATTTCTTAACTAACGTCAGTTATGATTATTTCACCATCGATGACGAAAACTTAACAATTTATTTCAATCCAACCGAGCTTAAAAGTAATAATAAAGAAATGATATATCTTGATATTCCTTTAAACTCATTAAAACTTTTAATAGATATTGACAAATCTAAGGGTAGCGATACCTACTTTAACCTTAAAAAAAGAAATATCAGTGATGAAGATAAAATAGTGGCTCTAACATTTGATGATGGACCAAGTAAATATACTGATAGCATTTTAGACACTTTAAAAAAATATGATGCATGCGCTACATTTTTCGTTATTGGAAACAAAGTAGACTTCTACGATGAAACTTTAAATAAAATGTTAAAAAATGGTAACGAAATTGGAAACCACTCATATAGTCATAAATGGTTAAATCGCTTATCAGAACAAGAATTTAAAAACGAACTAAACAAAACTCAAGAAGAGGTCAAGAAAGCAACTGGATATACCCCTAAATTATTTAGACCAACTTATGGAGGCTATAGTGACAGGCTAAAAAAATATACCGATCTAACGTTTGTTTTATGGGACGTTGACTCATCTGATTGGAAAGTAAAAAACACAGATAAAATTATTAAAAATGTTATCCCAAATGTCAAAGATGGAAGTATCGTTCTAATGCATGACAATCATAAATATGCTGCCGACGCTATAGAAGCCGTTGTTAAAAAATTAAAGGAAGAAGGATATGAATTTGTCACAGTAAGTGAACTATTAGAGCTTAAAGAATTAAGGGAAAGCTAACATGACTAATTATGATTTAGAAGAAGCTGAATTAATAAAAAAGCAAATGGGTCTTTCCGCGCTTTTCTTATTAACTCTTATCGTATCACTAAGCCTTTCATATAATGAATTACTAAAACACCAAAAACAACAACCACTATATACTAAAGACGCAGAAGAATCAGTTCTTGTTATAAATAGAATACTTGCTTTCCTTATAGCTTTTGGCTTTCTTTTGATAAATATAAAAGACAAAAAAATAAAACAAAATTATAATCAAGGAAATATGAAAAATGCCGATCTTCAAATCGATGCCAGCGTTATAACCCTAATTGCGACAATCATTGTTTTATATGTTGCTGTAAGCGGAAGAAATGGCAGCACAGAAATAGAAAACCCTGAAGTCTAAGACAATTACTTTACACATAGTCAAATTATTATTTTAAAGAGATCAAAGGTAACAAAATTAAAAAAGAAACCGATGGTAACATACTCCAAAGACTGCCAAAATTTGCAAAAGTGTAAAGTAAAAATCAAACACATAGCCACCACCCAAATGGCTGCCTTTAATATACTAATAATACGAATTTTAATAATACAATAGCTAGATAACTATCTAGTTTTTTTATCAAAAAAAAGAAGCTTATTTAGCTTCTTCAGTTGCTCTAGTTTCTCTAATAACAACAACTTTTATTGTTCCTGGATATTGAAGATTTTCTTCAATTTTTTCTTTAACCTCTCTAGCTACTTTAAAGCTCTCCAGATCGTTAATTTCCTCCGGTTTAACAATGACACGAAGTTCCCTACCAGCTTGAACAGCATAAGCCTTTTCTACACCAGTAACCCCATTACCAATGTTTTCTAGCTCAGTAAGTCTTTGAATATAATTTTCCACAGAATCATTACGAGCTCCTGGACGAGATGCCGAAAGGGCATCAGCAATAGCTACTAAAACTGAAATAACACTTGTTGCTTCAGTATCACCATGATGTGAAGCAATAGCATTTATAACAACATCATTTTCACTATATTTAGATGCAACTTTAACTCCAATTTCTACATGACTACCCTCAACCTCATGGTCGATAGCTTTTCCAATATCATGTAATAATCCAGCACGTTTTGCTAAATTAACATTTTCGCCAAGTTCGCTAGCTAAAAGTCCTGCCAAATTAGCAACCTCAATTGAATGTTGTAATGCATTTTGTCCATAGCTTGTTCTAAATTGTAATTTCCCTAAAGTTTCAATCAATTCAGGGTCCATTTTTGTAATCCCAAGTTCAAATAAAGCATTATTACCATATTCTAGTAATTTAACCTTCATGTCCTTGGCAGTTTTATCGTAAACTTCTTCAATTCTTCCTGGATGAATACGTCCATCCTTAATCAAAGTTTCTAATGTAATTCTAGCGATTTCCCTTCTATATGGGTCAAAGCTAGATAAAACAATTGCCTCTGGTGTATCATCAATAATTAAATCAACACCTGTAACTGCTTCAATTGTTCTAATATTTCTACCCTCTCTACCAATGATTCGACCTTTCATCTCGTCATTAGGTAAATCAACTACCGTTACTGTCTGCTCACTTGCCACATCAGCAGCATATTTTTGCATAGCTGAAACAATCATTGCTCTTGATTTTTTATCGGCATCCAATTTCGCTTCCCCTTCGCGATCTTTAATATAAGATGCTATTTCAAGATCCATCATTTCCTCTACTCTTTTCATAATCACATCACGAGCTTCTTTTTTAGAATACCCTGATATTTTTTCTAGTTGTTTTATTTGTTCGTTTTTTGCTTCTTCTAACTCCACTTGCTTATTTTGAATATCTTTTTGTTTTTCTAATAAACTGTTTTCTTTATCCTCAATCATCTTCTCACGATTTTGAAGTGTTTGGTCTCTACGATCCATACTCTCTTCACGAGCTAAAAGTCTAGATTCAGAGTCCTTAATTTCCTGTTTTTTCTCTTTAATTTCTTTATCTAATTCAATCTTTAATCTATGAGATTCTTCCTTAACTTCTAAAATGCTATCTCTTTTTAACTTGTCCGCTTCTTTTTTAGCGTCCTCAATAGCTTTTAAAGCTTTTTTTGAAGCAGTAAAACCTTTTACATAATTTAGTATTATCATTAAAATAATACCCACAAAAAGCCCAATCACAACTAGCAAAATGGAGAAAATAGTAATTGGCATATTATTACCTCCATATCTACGTGAAAATACTTTCACATAATTATATTGTATAAAGTATTTTTTAATAAGTCAAGCATTAAAACTTGGAGAAAAATGTCAAACAAAGAAAAACAAAAGAAAAAAGCTAAATAATTTAGCTATTTTTCACTCTTAATTTCTTTTGGAGCACTAATACTATAATACTCACGAACTTTTTTAGAAATTTCATCTCTAATTTTAGGGTTAGCTTTCAAATATTCTTTAACATTTTCCTTACCTTGGCCAATTTTCTCACCATTATAGGCATACCAAGCTCCTGATTTTTCCAAAATACTAGCTTCAGATCCTAAATCAACAAGCTCTCCTTCCATAGAGATACCTGTGCCATACATAATATCTACTGAACATGTTTTAAAAGGCGGAGCCATTTTATTTTTAACAACTTTAATATTAGTTTTATTACCAATAATATCTGTGCCAAGTTTAATTTGTTCACTTCTTCTAATTTCTAATCTAATAGATGAATAAAATTTTAATGCTCTTCCTCCAGGTGTTACCTCTGGATTACCAAACATCACACCAACTTTTTCACGTAATTGATTAATAAAGATAGCTATTGTCCCAGTTTTATTAATAATACCTGCTAATTTACGAAGTGCTTGACTCATAAGACGAGCTTGAAGACCTACATGTGCATCTCCCATCTCGCCTTCAATTTCAGCTTGTGGAACTAACGCTGCTACTGAATCGATAACGATAACACTAATTGCCCCACTTCTAACTAAAGCTTCAGCAATTTCCAATGCCTGTTCTCCATTATCAGGTTGTGACAATAATAAATCATTAATATCAACGCCTAGTCTTTGCGCATACTGTGGATCTAATGAGTTTTCTGCATCAATAAACGCTACTTTCCCACCAAGTTTTTGAGCCTCTGCAATTGCATGTAATGCAAATGTTGTTTTACCACTAGACTCTGGACCATATATTTCTATAATTCTCCCTTTAGGATAGCCCCCAATTCCTAATGCAACGTCTAACGCAATACTTCCAGAAGGAATAACATCTATTTCTCTTTTTTCGTTATCACCTAAACGCATAATTGACCCTTTACCAAATTGTTTTTCTATATCCGATAATACCTGTTTTAAATTTTGATCATTATCATTAGTAGTTTTTGCCATTTCTTATATCCTCCTTAAACTCCTACAATCATATTTTATAATATTAAAAGAAGGTTGTCAACACTTTTGCGAACATTTGTTCAAATATTTACGCTGGTAAATATTACAAAATATACTATTCAATATTAATTAACTATTGTATATGGATTAGTTTTAGTTCCCTTACCCAACAATTTTGTGTTAGCACCTAAATAAACAACTGGCCGAACACTATGAGTAGTCTTAGCCGTATGATAACCTATTCCTCCCTGGTTTACTTCATCATAAATAAATCCCGCAGCATACGAACTTTGTTCTGATTCTAAAGAATAAGCATTTATAGTCCACCAATATGTATTTTTACGAGTAAAAAGATAACTATCAGAACAGTTTCCTTTGTCAATATAATCGTCAGTAGCAGATTTACATAAGTCACTAACACTAGCCTTTAGAATGTCAGTTACATTAATTAAACCAACATTACCATTCCAAAGATACATTTTCTCCCCATTTAAATTTTTTATAATATTATCATTCCTGCTAACATTTAAATACTCAATAGCTCCAACTCTAAAATCATGACTAACAATCTGTGCTTTTGCAAGTTCTGTCAAACTATTATAATAATTATTATTTAAATAAACACTTATAGTAGAGTCATTTGCTACCGTTCCTGAATATTTACGATTAGGATCATAAAATATACCATCAATTCTTGAAAAAACTCCACATCCATGCACAGAAGCCACATTACAATATGTACTAGTTTGATTATTTCTATTACCCAAACTATCAAATGATAATGTAGTATCTAAAAAATCATCTTTGATAATTTTTAATGTATTGTCAGATTCTAAAGATATTATTCTCCAAAGTTGATTGTTAAAAATAATATAATTGTCCACATCATTACCACGATAAATATAACGGTTTTCCTCATAATTATCAAGATAAAGACCATTACCAGAAGTTATAACAGTTTCCTTTATTCTATCTGAAGCCAATAAACTTTTAATATTCCCTTTTACAGATAAAGTTAAATTAGTACTAAAAGCCGCATAGCCAGCAGTCATAGTTAATAACAAAAATATAAATAAAAACATTGCTATTCTAACTTGCTTTTTATTTTTTCGTCGTCTTCTCATCTTATCAACTGCTCCTCATGTTATTATAATTATATCGATTTTTTTCGTTGCATTTCAATTGTATTATTTCTTTGATCATTATACTTTTTTATTTTTTTGTCGACTTTTAACTATTTATAGTAT
>ERZ826242.907-NODE-907-length-36797-cov-13.083229_pt1 | contig 36797 bp, 33 predicted proteins | sample MGYA00519871_ERZ826242 | MGnify/ENA primary metagenome ERZ826242 (study PRJEB31778, sample SAMEA3449226) | human gut metagenome | biome: human gut; feature: human-associated habitat; material: faeces | place: United Kingdom | collected 2010/2012 ...
CCCCTATTGTCAATAATTTCAACTTAAATTCACAAAAAAACTCTAGTCCTTGCTTAACTAGAGTTGGGTGGGATAAAAAATATTATTAAAATATCTATTCACCGGCAATATTTAAATTTCTTATTAAAACTGACGGAGACCCACTTTCAATATTGATGAATACCAAATCGTTTGCCGCTCTTTCAAAATTGTTAAATAATTCAAAAATATCAGTTGTCAAAATTGATGGTTCTAACGCACTTACAATCTTGCCATTTTCTATTAAAGAAGCATACACCTGAATAGAAATAGTACCCTTTTCCGCAGAAATACTTCCCTGCGAAATCATAACTTGATCTACTATAATCCCATTACCTAAGTGATTAATTAAATCCTCTAATGAATTATCACCAGGCTTAAAATACATATTTCTCGTTGTCATTTGGCCAAAATAATTACCTGACGATTTAACACTATCAATAGCTGCTGTTTTATTACTGTATAAATATGTTTTAAGCACACCATCTTCAATTAAAACTTTGTTTTGAGTCTTCGTTCCTTCACTGTCGAAAGTTGTATATCCCGGAAACATCTCATTTAATGGTTCTTCTAAAATTGTCACATTTCCAAATAATTTTTTATTTAGCTTACCCTTAAAAATAGATCTTTCCTTTTGAACAAGCTCACTATCAAACATTGAAATGATTTCAGAAAGAATTTCAGCAAAAGCCATGTTTTCAATAATAACATCATACTTACCAGTCTTTATCTTCTGACTATCCAAACGTAAAATCGCTTTTTCCATTGCTTGCATCGCCATTTCATTAATATTTAATCCATCGACGTCTTTAGTAACAACTAAAGATTCAACCACGGCATTATTATCTTCCTTACCAGCGTTAACTTCGATAAATACCCCGTAATAACAATTGTTTTTCTGCATTACGCATCGACCATCGACTATTTCCTGATATGAATTTGTTCCCCCTAAATAAGTTGTTATTTTACTAACATTTGGAAACCTAAATCTAAGCATATCTAAAGAAAGTAATCTTTCTTTCAAAGAAACCATATCAAAATCCAGTATTGACTTAGGTGTCAAAACACTCTCTTTTTCATTTAAGTAAACATCTTTCGGAAAAGTATCAATAGCTAAAGACTTCTCCTTTAATTCTTTAAGAATTTCTTCAGTTAAATAATCTGTATTTATTTTTACCGTTTTTCCATTAATTTCACCTTTACAACTATAAGACCTTACTATACTTTTATAGTTTTGAATAACTTCATCATTAATGACATTCAAAAAATAATCGTTTTTATCATTCATCACAATCTGGAAATTAGTAAAACCATATGTTTTTGCTAAATCAATAAACTCTTCTTTATTCATCGCTCATTCCTCCTACCAATATTTTACTAACTTTAATTTCTGGCTGCCCAACAGTATTATAAATATAACCACTTCCCGCAGAACACACCCCATTACCAAACCATAAATTAGAACCAACCATTTCAACATTTTGTAAAATATCAAGACTATTTCCGATTAAAGATATTCCTTTAACACGTTTAGTAATTTTCCCGTTTTCAATTAAAAACGCTTCTGACACATTAAAATTAAAATCACCTGTCCCTGGCTCAACTATACCACCATTTAAATTCTTGCAATAAAATCCATAATCAATACTAGCCACCATTTCTTCAAAGGTATCATTACCCGCTGCTAAATAAGTATTGTTCATTCTTGAAGTCGGCGCATAAAGGTAATCTTCACGACGTCCAGATCCTGTGCTTTCCATTCCCATTTTCCTACCATTTAATTTATCGATTAAAAAGCCCTTAAGTATTCCGTTTTCAATTAAAACATTTTTCTGGGGCAAATGACCCTCACTATCATATAATACATATCCAAAATTATGTTTCAATGTTCCATCATCAATCAAAGTAACTTTAGAAGAAGCAACTTTTTGGCCAAGTTTATCATAAAATACACTTTTTTGATAAGCAACTGCCGAAGCCTCTAAACCATGACCACAAGCTTCATGGAAAATAGTTCCGCAAAAGCCCCCACTTAATATTACTGGATAGTAGCCCCCCTTAACCGAAACAGCATCTAATTTTTCCACTAAAGTTTTTACACTTTCTAATGCTTTTTCTAATATTTTATCTTCATCGACAATTTCTAGGCCCCCAAAACCACCTAAATCACACATCTGGGATTCTGACACCTCGCCCTTTGCCCCATATATAAATACGATAATTCTTGTAATTAAATTATTAAATTTTACATAAGTTCCATCAGTCGCAGCCACAGTAATTAAAGTTTCTTCCATATCCAACATCACTGTAACTTGCGTAACAAATTCACTATAATCTCTTACTTGCTTATCGATTCTATGACATAAATCTTTAAACCAATTAACATCAAAATTACCATAATTTTTCTCCGGAACAAAATAATTTTCCTCAAGTTTTAAAGGCGGAATTTCTATTTTTCTTATCCCATCAAAATTTAACGCCAATTTTTTAGTTTCCAAAAGCAAATTATCTTCGCTTAAATCATTAATCGCTACATAAGCAACATTATTATCACAAGCTAAACGAATTCCCGCTCCTCTTGTATAATTTACCCTAACATCATCTAATTTACTATCTTCAAAAATATAACGTTTAAATTTTTTATCTTCGCAATATACCTCTCCAAAATCAGCCCCTGCTGTAAGACCCTCACTTAAAACTTTAAAAATTAATTCTTTTTCCATGAAATCACTCTTTCCATTTTTTACTATTATAGTATACTATAGCACACTAAAAATAACAACTCATATAATGCGAAACAACCAATTATTTCTTAAAAAACCGCCTTTTATATTCCAATAAAAGCACATTCACATAGAACATATTGTTTTCATTTTTAACACACTTCTATTTGACAATAGCCTATAAAAAATATATTATATATTAAACAGGGAAATTACAAACGGTTTAGTATGGAAGGAAAGTAGTATGAAAGTATTATTGTTATCGTGTAGTACCGGTGGTGGCCATGATGCCGCCGCTTTAGCTGTCAAAGAAAAACTTGAAAGCAAAGGTGCGGAATGTATTTTAATTGATTCTATTGAACTCACCAGTAAAGGGCTTTCTAAAAGAGTCGATAAAGCTTACATCAGCATCGTCAATAATCGCCCAAGCCTATTTAAAAAAATATACGGTTTTAGCGATTGGTATGGAAAATTAAAAATAAAATCACCAGTGTATGGAATAAACGCTCTATTTAGTCGCAATCTAGCTGATTATATCGAAAAAAATGAATTTGACGTAGCCGTAGCTACTCACCTATTTCCAGCAGAAACTTTAACGCGTATTAAAAAGAAAAATCCAGATATTCACTTTTTAGTCATTTCAACAGATTATGTCAGTACCCCACTTTGGGAAGAAACTAATCCTGACTACTTTTTTATTGCCAGCGAAAAGTTAAAAGAAAGTTACACTAGTAAAGGCATTGACGAAGAAAAATTACTGCCTTTTGGTATTCCTACTCATCCAAAGTATGAACATAAAAAATCTAAGAAAGACGCTTGTAAAAAATTAGATATAGATCCAAATAAAAAAGCTATTTTAATCATGTCTGGTAGTATGGGCTTTGGTGATTTAGAAACAACTATCGGTAACATTCTAAATACCTATCAAAATGAAACAGAAATAATTACCATCTGTGGTCACAATGAAAAACTTCAAAAAAGTTTAAAACAAAAATTTGATAACCCAAACTTAAAAGTTTATGGCTTTAGATCAGATATTAATACCTTCATGGACGCCTGCGACTTAATTATCACTAAACCTGGTGGATTAACTAGTACTGAAACCGCAGTTAAAAATATCCCTACTATTTTCACAAAACCAATCCCTGGTTGTGAAAACTATAATGCAAATTTCTTTGCCAAAAATAATATGGCTTTAATTGCTAATAACAATGAAGAAATTATGACTTCTATTGAAATTTTATTAAATAATAAAAAAATAATTAATAACATGATTAGAAGTCAAAATAAAAACATCAACAAAAATGCTACTAGAGACATCTGTAACTTTATTATTAAAAACTATAAAAACTCAAACTAATAATACTAGTTTGAGTTTTTTCTATCACGTTTTAGTGAAATAATTAAATTGCCAATCAAAACTATTTTAGCCAAAACGCCTGGAACAGATAATACGTTCACATTTTTCGGTATAAAGTAGCAATAGCCTCTGCCACCTTAATTCCATCCATTGCCGAAGTTGTAATTCCGCCAGCATAACCAGCTCCTTCTCCGCAAGGATAAATCCCTTCAATATTACTAACAAAATTATCATTCCTTAGTATTTTGATCGGTGATGAAGTTCGGCTTTCAATTCCCGCCAAAATCACATCATCAGCGGCAAAACCCCTTATTTTTCTATCAAAATTTTCCATGGCTTCATTTAATGCTTGAATAACATATTCTGGTAAAATATCATTCAAATCAGCCCACGCATAATTGCCTTTAAAAACAGGCTTAATTTTTCCAAAATTATTAGATAAAGTCTTATTTTTAAAATCTTTATAAAATTGAATTGGTATTTTTCCATTCCCACTTTGATATGCTTTACTTTCAAGCAAACGTTGATATTTAATACCATCCATTGGATTATTACCAAAGTCTTCAGGTGATACTGTTACCACAATTGCGCTGTTAGCGTTTTCGCTATCCCGTTTATAATCACTCATTCCATTAATCGCAAGCATCCCCTCTTCTGAGGACGCGTTTACCACATACCCCCCTGGACACATACAAAATGAATATACACCTCTACCATTTTCCGCCTTATAAGTTAATTTATAACTCGCTGTTGGTAAATCTAGATTATCACCATACTGTGCTTTATCGATCATTTTTTGTAGATGCTGAACTCTAACTCCAACAGCAAAAGGTTTGCTTTCCATCAAAAGACCTTTTTTATAAAGCATTTCAAAACTATCGCGTGCACTATGACCAATTGCCAAAACTAAAATATCACAGTCAATATTTTCGTCATTAACAATGATACTACTAACTTTTCCATCAGATATATTTATATCATTTAAACAGGCATTGTATTTAATTTCACCGCCCATTTGAATAATTTTATCACGCAGATTTTTAATTACTTCACGAAGCAAATCTGTTCCAATATGTGGCATATTTTCTTGCATTATTTCAAAAGGAGCACCTGCCCGAACAAATGTCTCAAATACTTTTCGCATACGATTATTTTTATCTTTCACTAAAGTATTTAGTTTACCATCAGAGAAAGTTCCAGCCCCTCCTTCGCCAAATTGAACGTTAGATTCTTTATTTAAAAGTCCGTCTTCCCAAAACTTTTGAACAGTTAAAATTCGCTTTTCAACCCTTTCGCCACGTTCAATTACAATTGGCCTATAACCATTTTCCGCTAATAAATAAGCACAAAATAATCCTGCCGGTCCGCTTCCTACAATCACTGGCCTATGCTTCAATGGCTTATCACCACTAGCAACAAATTGATATGTTTCGTCTTTTGCCTCCAAAACATCAGATATATTTCTTTTTAAAATTTTCTCTGGTTCTAAAAGATCAACATCAACTTCGTAAACATAATGGATATCATTTTTCCTTCTAGCATCCAAAGATTTCTTTTTAATAATAAGTTTTAAAATATCATCCTCAGAAATTTTAAGCTTCCAAGCAACTCTTGCTTTAAGATTATTTTCATTTAAACCCAATCTAACTTGTCTTACTCTAATCATCATTAATGCCCTTTCCAGCTATCATTCCACTTATCCAAGCAAAGCCTAAATTATATCCTCCGCAGTCACCATTAACGTCTAATAATTCACCACATAAATATAAACCGCGTGTTTTTAAAGACTCCATAGTACAAGGATTGATTTCAGTAAGTGGAATTCCTCCACTGCATATTTGCGCTCTATCGAAAGATTTAGTCCCTGTTATTTTCAAATTAAATTTGCTAAGTGTTTTAGCCAAAGCATATTTTTCCTTTTTATTTAGTTCATCATAATATTTTTCAGGATTAATATCCGCTTTATTAAGTAAAACTTTTATCAACTTGTAATTAAATAACCCCTCAAAAAATTGAAATAAAGTTCTTCCTGTAACTTCCACGCTTCTGTTTTCTAAAAAATCTAAAGTGTCGGAAATAGAATTAAGCCAAGGCAAAAAATTAATAAAAAGCTCTACTTCACTACCTTTATCTAAACTACGAGCTGCTAAACTACTTAAATTAAAAGTGCATACCCCGCTTATTCCCTCATCAGTAAGCTGTGCTTCTCCGCTTTCCTCTTTAATAAATTCTCCATTTTCAAACAAAGATATTTTTGCATCACATCGAACGCCATCCCAATCTTTAAAATATTTTTCATTACCACAAAGACCAACTAATCCTGGGCAAGGCTTAATTAACGAATGACCAAAAGCTTGAGCTAAATCATAGCCCATACCATCTGATCCTGATAAAGGCATAGCTTTACTTCCAGTACACAAAATAATTTTGTCAAAATACAAAGACTCACTATTTGGATTAACGACAAATTTATCTTCCTTAACAATTTCTTCCACTAAAAAGTCATTAATTACTTTTACCTCAAACAATTCACTCTCCAAAAGCAAAGCATCTCTTACACTAATTGCTTGATTAGAAGATGGATAGTAATATCCATTTTTAATTTTTGGAACAATACCTATTCTTGCAAATAAAGATAAAATTTCCTCTTTATTTTCCTTAGTTATTATTCTATCTAAAAAATCTTTATTAAAAGAATAATAATGTTTTAAATCCATATCATCATTAAAATAATTACATTTACCATTACCAGTAACTAAAATCTTTTTCCCGCAAACATTATTTTTTTCTAAAATTGTCACTTCATTACCAGATGCTGCCGCATAAATAGCTGCCACCAGTCCTGAAGCGCCTCCACCAATTATTCCAACCTTCATATTCACACCTCACTTTTCCATTATATCAAATTTAAAACATTTTATCATCAATTATCACCATAGTTTAATTACCGCTAAATAACTATTTGTCATACACTAATGTAGAAAGGAGAATAATATGCAATACAATAAAAAAATATGTGAAATTCTCGAACAAGGTAAACGCTGTAAAGCTAATATGGTTTGCATAGGGCCAACTGGACCAACTGGACCAACTGGGCCCGCTAATGGAACAATCACAGTACGAAATACCACCACAGCTGAAGCCGGAACTCCAGCTTCAGTTACCAATGCTGGTGATGAACGAAATGTTATATTGGATTTTGTTATCCCAAAAGGTTATGATGGAATTGATGGCGCTACGGGACCCACTGGCGCTACAGGAGTGCAAGGCATACAAGGTCCTACTGGGCCCACTGGCTCTGCAGGAATAACAGGACCAACAGGGCCAACCGGACCAACTGGAGCAATCGGACCCACCGGAGCAACAGGGCCAACTGGGCCAACTGGACCGACCGGAAGTGCTATCGGAGTGTATGGTGGACTTTATAATTCATCATCACAACTAGTCTTCTTTACTGCAGCCGATACATATGTTAAATTAAATCTTAATACAGCTCTACCATCAAATCAAGTAACGCCAAATGCCGATAGCACAATAACAGTTAACGAAACAGGAACATATGAAATAAACTATAATATTTTAATGTCCACAAGTGCTGCTGTTGACGTTTCAGCAGCTGTTAGAGATAACGGAACCGTTATCCCACAAACTAGAGGTTCCCAAACCCTTGCTATTGATGATACAACTAATCTTGCCTACGACGGCAGATTATCATGCAGTACTATTGTTAACTTGACCGCAGGAGATATTTTAGATCTTGTAGTTTTAGTTCTAAGAACACTGCCAACTGGACTTGATGCCGCGGTAAACGGTAACGCTAACTGTACATTAACAATTAAAAAAATTAATAATTAATACAAAAAATGCTAGAAATTAACTAGCATTTTTTATTTTCTAAATATTCCTCTTTAGTTAATTTATAGACATAACATTCTTCAATACCACCAAAAGTATAATTACTTATTAAACGCTCCCCGTTTTTTCTCAAAAAGCCTAGTTTTTCCATTAATCTCCATGAAGCAGGGTTACATATAGCCGCACATGTTTCAAAAGCATTTATATCTACCTTATCGAACATATAATCTATAATTGCAGATGCTGCTTCATAAGCATATCCGTTTCTTTGAAATTTTGGATTAATAAACCAACCAATATCTCTTATATCTAAAGCACCCGCATTCCCTTCCTGAGCCGTTATTTGACCAATACATTTATTACCCTCTTTTAAAACTATTGACCAGCAGAAAACATCATTATTTTTTGCGCGCTCTAATTTCTTCATTTGCCATGGCAATTCCAATTCCCAATCACTATTTAATTTAGAAGTTAAATAATATTTATTAACCTCTGAAATACACAATATTTCCCATAAAGTCTTTAAGTCTGATTCTTCGGTTGCCCTAAGAATTAATCTTTCAGTTTCTATTTTTTTAGAGCCTAAAAATTTCATATATCCTATCACCTACTATTTTTTAATCCTTAATAAATAAAATTATATCATAAATACTGAAAAAAGACATCACCGTTGATGTCTAGATACATTAAGAATTATTCCAATACTAACTAAAGTAATCAATAATGATGAGCCTCCATAACTTAAGAATGGTAAAGTAACACCTGTAACCGGAATCAAACCAACGACAACCATTAAATTAAGTAAAGCTTGAAAGCCAAGTTCAAAAATAATTCCGAAAGCTAAATACTTACCAAATAGATTTTCACATTTTAAAGCTATTTTAATCGCACAAACAATAATTGTAATAAATAAAGCTGCTACAATCAAAACACCCATAAATCCAAATTCTTCACTGATAATTGAAAATATAAAATCTGTCTGTGGTTCTGGTAAATAAAAATGCTTTTGCCGAGACCCCCCTAAGCCAAATCCAAATAATCCACCTGGCCCAATCGCATATAAAGACTGAATAATTTGAAAGCCACTACCTAACGGATCTTCCCATGGATTTAAAAATGATAAGATTCTTTTTAATCGGTAAGGTGCTGCGGCAATTAATGCCACTATACCACCAACGCCAAGAAGTCCTACCTTTAAAAAGAACTTCATATTAACGCCACCGACAAATAATAAACCAATAACGCCCATAACTAAAATTAAACCAGTTCCAAAGTCAGGCTGTAACATAATTAAAGCAAAAACCACTAGTGTAAGCGCTAAAATTGGAATTACCCCTTTGCGAATATTCCCAATATCCTTCCGATTATTATACAAATACTTGCTTGTAAATATTACCATCGCCAGCTTCATAAATTCCGAAGGCTGAATACCAAATGAACCAATTCCAAACCAACTTTTACTACCATTACGTTCTGTACCAAAAATTAAAACTAATATAAGTAGTATAAAGCAAACCGCAAATATTTTATTAGAATGTTCATAATACTTTTCAAAGTTAACCTTACTAACCATATACATAAGTACTACCCCAATTATTAAAAACATCCCTTGATTTTTCACATATTTAAAAGCGTCGTCAAACTTATAATCCGCCCATACATATGATGAAGAGTAAATCATCATAAGACCGAATAAGGATAACAAAATTACGCTCACGCATAAAGTAATATTCATTTTCTTCATAATAACACCCCATAAGTAAGCGCAATCATAGCTGCTACAAGTCCAATTAACCAAAATAACCTGACAATATCAACCTCCCGCATCCCTTTTTTCTCAAAGGTATGATGAATTGGTGTCATTGGGAAAAATCTTCTTCTCGTTAATTTAAAATAAATAATTTGAATAATACAGCTAACCGTTTCCATAACAAACACAATGCCAATAACCACTAATAATAATTCATGTCTTGTCATAATTGCATAGGCTCCTAAAGTTGCACCTAACGCTAAAGAGCCAGTGTCTCCCATAAATACTTTAGCTGGATTAACATTAAAAATCAGAAAACCTAATAACGCTCCAACCAGGACAAATGCTAAAATAGCAATATCTTCATAACCATCAAGCCAACCAGTATTCCAAGAAATTATTCCAAAAGTTAATAAGGCAATCAACGAAAGACCGCCAGCTAAACCATCCAAGCCATCAGTCAAATTAACTGCATTAGAAGAAGCCACTAAGACAAATAAAATAAATAATCCATACAGAAAGCCAATATCTAATTTAAAGTGTAAAGAATGAACCCAAAGTAATGGCTCATTCCCACCCTTCATAAATAAATAAAAGAAAATTATCGCCACCACAATCTGCAACATTAACTTCTGCATTTGTGTTAAACCTTTATTATCGTGTTTTTTAACAATTAAATAATCATCGATAAACCCAATCATCGTATAACTAAATAACGTAAACATAATAATCACTAAAGTATAACTAAAATGTATTTTATCCATAACAATCAAAATTGTCATAATAAGCAAAGTTGGAATGATAAAAATAAGTCCCCCCATTGTTGGCGTACCCTGCTTACTTTTATGACTTTTTCGTAAATAAATACTTATACTTTGACCAGCATGGATCCGTTTTAAAAAAGGGATTAAAACTACTGCTAAACAAACGGCTAAAATAAAGCCAATAAGTATCGCCATAATAGACTTTGTAAGCATTTAATCCCCCCTAACTTGTAAACACCCTTACAGTCTCTCCTTCATAAATTCTTGATCCTGCCTCCGGAGATTGGTACGTAACCTTATCGCCTGACCCCTCAAAGACCACTTCAAAATCTTTAAGAGCTGATGTTGCATCCTTCTTACTTTTACCACTTACATCAGGTACCGTTTTATATTTCTTATCAGTATATTGATATTCCTTTTCCATTCCACCACTAGGTTTCTTAATATTTAAAGCTTTTATCGAATCTGATAAAATCGCTTTCGCTGGTGGCCCGGCAATCACCCCACCAAACTGTTGAACACCCTTCGGATTATCGATTGCAAAATAAACAACCACTTGTGGATCATCCGCTGGTAAGAAACCAATAAATGACAAAATATAATTATTTACTAAGTAACGTCCATTTTCAACCTTCTGAGCCGTTCCTGTTTTACCACCTACTCGATACCCATCAATATAAGCTGTTCGTCCTGTTCCATTAGAAACAACACTTTCTAAAGCGTGCCTTACTTTCTCACTAGTTTTCTCACTAATAACTTTTCGAACCACCGTTTTCTTTGTTTGCTTAATAACTGTATTCGTCTCTGGTTCATTAATACTTTTAACAATATAAGGCTTATACAAAATACCACCATTAATAGCTGCACTAACTGCCGTTACTTGCTGGATAGGGGTCACTGATACACCTTGGCCAAAAGCCGTTGTTGCAAGTTCTACTGGCCCAACCTTATCCATCGGAAATAAAATACCCGTACTTTCACCATTCAAGTCAATACCAGTTTTACTTCCAAAGCCAAATTTTTTAATATATTCAAACAACTTAACTTTCCCGAGTTTTTGACCTAAAATAACAAAACCTGGGTTACATGAATTTTCAACAACCTCTAAAAATGTTTCATGCCCATGACCACCATGCTTCCAGCAATGCAAAGTCGCGTTTTCTACTTTAATGCTTCCGGAGTCATTATAAGTATCTTTTTCTAAATCAACTTTACCTTCTTCCAAAGCTGCTGCTAACGTAATAATTTTAAAAGTTGATCCTGGCTCATAAGTCGCCCATATTGGTAAGTTTCGATTTATCTCTTCAGTTGTATATTTCTTATAATTGTTTGGAGAAAAATTAGGTCTAGCTGACATTCCCAAAACTTCACCACTATTAGGATCCATAGCCAAAGCAATAACTCTATCAGGATTATATTTAGTTACCGCATTATCAAGTTCCCTTTCGATTGAAGCTTGAATATCTTTGTTAATAGTTAAAGTTAAATTCATTCCATCTTGAGGTTTTTCATAAACTTCTGATAATTTTAACTTATTACCCTTAGCATCACTAAAGTATTTAATTGCCCCATCCTTACCTGTCAAATATTTGTCATACATCAACTCTAAACCGCTTAACCCTTGATTGTCAATTCCGACATAGCCTAAAGTATGTGACATATAAGTGTCAAACGGGTAATATCTTTGCGATTCCTTAACTAAATACACTCCATCTAACTTTAATTTTCTAATTTTATCTGCCACTTCATATGATAATCGTCTTCCTTCTGGATGTACCCTTTCAATTGAAGTCCGTTTATTAACATGCTTATACATTTCATCATAAGACACTCCTAAAATTTCCGCTAATTTAGAAGTTGTTTCCTTTTTATCCTTTATTTGATTAGGGATAAGCACTAACGAAGTAGTCGTAATATTATCAGCTAAAACTCCACCATCACGGTCATAAATTAACCCTCGGTCAGCTTTCACTGGTAAATTACGACTCCATAAATTTGACGCCAAGTCATTAAGCTTATCATAGTCAATAACTTGTATGTAAAACACTTTACCAATAATTAAAACAAACAAAAAAATGATTACAACAAGCACTATCTTCATTCTACTATGTATATTTTTAAAAAACACTAGTCCATCACCAGTTAATTATATGTACAAGATGTCAAAAAATTGACAAAAGAAAAAAAGACAAATAAGTCTTTTTGTAAAAGCTAAAGATTTTAATTTAATAATTGTGTCTCTTCACAATATCTAGCGAATTCTTCTATTGCATCAATTTTCTCTAGACAATTTGGACGATTGTTTCTTTCTTCTTCAACTATCATTTCATTACAAGTATATAGTACATAAAGAGGAAATATTTCGTACTATTTATACTAAAAAAGAAGCCAAATAGGCTCCAATATTATTTTATACTTTCAATATACTCCTCAAGACAAATATTTCTATCATATATCTCTTTAGCTGCTTTCTTACCAACGTATCTAAAATGCCACGGTTCATGACTAACTCCCGTTATTTTAGACTTTTCTGTAGGATATCTCACAATGAAACCATATTTATAACTATTAGCCTCTAACCATGCATAAACCTCTTCATTAGTCGATCTGCTTTTATCAGCATTAATATCTAATGCAAGCCCTAATTCGTGCTCACTCGTACCTGGACGAGCTACCCAGTCTTTAGCTAATTTCATAGCCTTGCTTCTAGAATTTCCTTCATTAACAAAAGCCTCAATTTTATCATCCATCATTTTCTGTTGTTCTTCAGCATTTCGATATGAAGAACTAATAGTTGGATAAATACCCTCCGCCCTCGCATCATCAAACATTTGCTGCAGCTCAGGATAAGCTCTTTTATCTATCATATGACCATTACTCAAATTCATTAAATTCAGCGAATAATCATCAGGAATCTCATTCCATTCATTTACTAAAATCAAATTCCACTCTAATTCTTTATTACTCTGGACATGATTATCATTAAATAAAGCTTTACTTTCTTTATTAAATACCAAAAAGAAAATTAAAGAAAAACTAATAACTAAAACTAAAGCAAATAAAATCCAGCGTCCCCATCTACGATTATGATAAATTTTTATTTTTTTACCCATTATTTTCACCACCATAATAACCAAACAAAAATAGTCTTGGTTCTGACATAACAAATATATCAAAATCTAAAAGACTATTTTTAAATATTTAATGATGAAAATCTTATAATTTTCTTACAATTTAGGAATTTCAATTTCAAAAGTAATGATCTCATCATCACTTGCTGCTCTAATCTCGCCCCCATGCAATTCAACAATCTGTTTAGCTATTGCCAGTCCTAGCCCAGCTCCACCATTTCTCGATGTTCTCGCAGTATCTAAACGATAAAATTGCTCAAAAATTCGCGATAGCTTTTCCTCTGGAATTTGATTACCATGATTTTTAAAACATATTTTAACGCGCTCATCACTTGCTGAAACTTTAATTTCAATTTTACTATCCTCAAAACTATAATTAACCGCATTTCTAAGCAAATTATCCAACACCCGCTGCATCTTATCAATATCACATTTAATAACAACATCTGGAGAAACGATAAGTTCACAGCTTAAATTTTTTTCTTTAAACATTGGTTTAAACTCATACACCAATTGTTCTAATAACCTAGATAAATTTACTTTACTAGGTTCTAAAGTTAAAGTCGAAAGATTAAATCGTGTAATTTCGAAAAATTCATTTATTAAATCCTCCAAACGTTCGGCTTTGTCTAAAGAAATACTTAAATACTTTTTTCTTAACTCCTCTGAAATTTTCTGCTCATCTCGAAGTAAAGTCAAATAACCAATAACTGAAGTTAAAGGTGTTTTTAAATCATGAGCTAAATAAACAACTAAATCATTTTTGCGTTGTTCAGCTTCTTTAGCCATTCGCTTGCTTTCAAGAACATTCAATTTAACTTGGTTCATCTTATTTTCTACTTCTTTAAGATCATTAGAAAGTTCTATTAAATTATTTTCGTCGTTATAAATATTTTCAGTAGCCACAATTACTTCATTTAAATGCTGAATCGACTTAAACCAAAATCTTAAAATAACAATTATAGAAAGCACCAAACAAATGATAAATACAAATAATACAAATCGCCCTTCTATGCCCTTAAGTATTATGTAAATAAATTCATCACCTGACCAAATTTGCGAAGATACAAACCATGAACCAACAAAATATATAAAAACCAAAGATATTAAAACAATTAAGTTAACCTGAACTAATCTGGTTATCAATTTAGACACCATTATATTTTTAAAATTATTTGCTTTATTCAATTGTATAACCTACTCCCCATACTGTTTTAATAAACTTTGGATTTTTCGTGTTTTCATTTAATTTTTCTCGAACTCTTGCAATATGTGCCATTACTGTATTATTGTTGTCTAAATACTTTTCGCCCCATACTGCTTCGAATAGCTCCTCAGATGAAATAACTTTTCCTTGATTTTGACAAAGATATAAAATAAGTGAAAACTCAATTGGCGTTAAAGAAAGATCCTTTCCATATAATGTACACTTATGAGTATCTTTGTTAATCACCAATCCTCTAATGTCATAAACAGAGTTTCTACTATCACCATTATTATATTGATAATACCTCCTTAGCTGCGTCTTTACTCTTGCCACAACTTCTAAAGGATTAAAAGGTTTCGTAATGTAATCATCAGCGCCCAGCGTTAAACCTGTAATTTTATTAATATCATCAACTTTAGCCGTCAACATAATAATTGGATAAAGATGATTTTCTCTAATTTTCTGACATAACTTAAATCCATCAACACCTGGTAACATCACATCTAAAATAGCAATATCAATGTTCTCAGTATTAATACATTCTAAAGCCACTTCACCGTCATAAAACTTATAGACATTATAGCCATCGTTTTTTAAATAAAGTTCTACTAAATCAGCAATTTCTTTTTCATCATCGACAATTAATACATTTTCTTTCATATTAAAACTCCTTTATTAGTTTCAAAATTAGTATACCATATTTATCAATTAAAATAAATTTAAGCAATCAAAAAGAGAGAAATAATCTCTCTTATATGAAGTAGGTCTACGCTTGTTTAGCTAATTTTCTTGAACCAACTGCTAATGCGCCAAGTCCACATATTGCTAAAGCAATATATAAAGCAATTCCATCTGCAGTTTCTGGATTTTTAACTTCTTCTTTTTTAGGAGTATCAGTAGTAGGTTTATCTACTGGGATAGGAGCAGCTACATGTTCTGTACCATCAACTTCAACAGTAGTACCTTCATTTAAAGTATTTGATGCAGCAACTTGTTTTCCATCAGCATCGTTAATTGCAACAACGTCGCCAACTAATACAGCTTTATTAACAGTAGTAGATGTATTTTCTACTACAAATTTATCAACTTGATCATTATCGATATATAAAGCATCTACTTGTTTAGTAGTATCGATAGTACCATCCATAACTAATGCAGGTTCACCTGTAACATTAAGTCCTTTACCAAATTCAATTCCTGCTTTATTATCTTCTAAAGTTAAGTCTTTAACAGTAACTGTACCACCGTTAATCAAAACAGCTCCAAAACTACAATTTTGAATAGTTACACCGTCTAAGACAACTTTACCACCTTCATAAGCTTGTACTCCATACTTTGGTGAATCTTTTAAAGTGATATTTTCCAAAGTTAAAGTCGCACTATTAAGGGAACTTATAATAGTTCTGTTTCCTCCTCCAGCAGCAATTGTACTTGTAAGGGTATTACCATTACCTTTAATAGTTACATCCTTACTTACAATAAGTGGGTTTGTAACTGTTATTGAACTTGTAAGTTCAATGTCTCCTCCTGCTTCTAATGCAGCTGTTAACTCTGCTTCATTAGCTACTCCAGTTGCAGCGTTAACTCCAGCGAATGGGATACACATTACGCAAAATAATACTACTCCTAACGCATATTTTAATCCTTTAGGCATCTTCGCACCTTCCTTTCATAAATTACTAAATAAGCATTTAGTAACTCTATTATATCATAACTAATTATTCGTTTTACACAAAAAATACACATTTGACAAAAAGAGAAAAAATTTGACACCACACTTAACACCCCTAATTATAAACAATCTACAATTTTATCACAAAAAGATGGTGAAATATGGTATAATTTTAAAGAACGATTTTATTTAGAAAGGAGTTTATCCATGGAATCAAGAACAGATTATCACAAACGTAAGCGTCGTAAAAGACATGTGAAAAAAGTTGTTTATATTGGTGTCCTAATAATTAGTATCATTGTTTTAGTTTTCAGTCTTTTAAAAATATTTATTTGGAACAAAGACAATAGCGATGTTGATAAACTCCAAAAAGATATTGCTGACAAAAATGTTAAAGAAGTTAAAGCCGATAAAGACAAAACAGATAACGTCAATCCACCTGAAAATAAAAGTGATGATTATTGGGACTATATAAAAATGGATATGTTAAGCGTTGACTTTAACGAATTAAAAAAGAAAAACCCAGACACTGTTGGCTGGATTAAAGTAAATGGCACTAATATTAACTATCCAGTAGTTCAAACCAAAGATAATGATTATTATTTAAACCATGCCTATGACAAAAGCAAGAATAGTGCGGGATGGATCTATGCTGATTATCGAAATAACATGACAAACTTTGATAAAAACACTATTATCTATGGTCATGGAAGATTAAATAATACAATGTTTGGTAGCTTAAAGACTATTTTAAATAGTAAATGGTATAATAATAAAAATAATTACATTATCAAATTCTCTACACCAACAGAAAATACACTATGGCAAGTATTTAGTGTTTACAGTATAAAAGCTGAAAGCTATTATATAACTACTAAATTTTCATCAGATAAAGAATACGATAAATTCCTACAAACCTTAAAAAACAGAAGTAAAAAAGACTTTAGCGCCACAGTAAACACAAAAGATAAAATAATTACCCTTTCAACTTGTAAGGATGTCGCTGGAACTGAAAGAGTTGTCATGCACGCTAAATTAATTAAAGTCGAAAAAAGATAAAAAGAACGAAATAATTCGTTCTTTTTATTTACTCCGATTAGTCTATTTTTTTGAATTTTTTGTAGCTAACTACGATTGCCAAAGCGCCTAATAAACTAACTATAACATATAAAATAATATTATCATTAGTCTCAGGGTTTTTAACATCACTAGGTTTAACAACTTCGCCAGTTTTGTTTGCTTGGAACTTAGCATATATTTTTGTGTTCTCATTGATATTATTAGTAAAATCAAATTCTGTTGTATAAGCATCATCAGTATACCAACCGCCAAAAGTATAACCTTCTATATTTGGATCCTCCGGCTTATCAGTAAATACTGAACCCTTTTCAACAGTAAATACAGCTTCTTCATCTTGCGCAATCAAAGTAACCGTTACATAATCACTAGGTACCTCGATAGTTTTACCATTAGTACTTGTCATTTTCGTATCAGCAAGGAAAAGAAAATTACCATTTACTGGATCAGCAGCTTCTTTTTTACCAAAAGTATAAATAGCACTATTATTGGTTGTATCATTATTAATTAATTTAGATCCTTCAATTCCAACTATAACATTTTCAGATGGTAAATATGCATCACCATAAGTAATTAAGTCTTGAACGTTTACAGCCATAAACTTGTTTTGAATAGTTGAATTAGCAATATTTAATTCTAAACCATCTTGACCACCAATGACAATTGTTGCATACCCATTTGTATCACCTGTTAATGTAGCAACCCCTGTTAATGTAGAACCACTAATATTCACAGTATTATTAGTAGCTAAAGTAGTTGCTGAAGAACCGTTAGAAATATCCATTGGTGCCCAGCCAGTAATTTTACTATTTTGAACAGTTACACTATTTCCTTGTCCATATACCCAAATACCATATTTTGCATAAATATCTGTATTTTTAACAGTCAAAGTTGAACTGTCAGCAGTTTTAGTTAACCAAATTCCTGTAAAGAAATCTGAATTACCATAATTACTATCAGTGTAGCCAGTATATTCAATAACTGCATTTCTAACTGTGATTTTAGACTTACCTGTAACCTTAATCCCAGCAGTATCCATTCCTTTATTAGAAATTGTTAAAGAATCAATATTAACATCTTTATTACCACTGGATACATTAATTTGGCCCTTAATCACGGTACCCTCTTTACTAGAACCTTTCAAAGTAATTGCCTTATCTATCGTTATGTCGCCTGCATAAGCTCCATCAGGAAGCTTAATTACATCACCAGAACTAGCGGCATTGATTGCCTCTGTAATACTTCCATATGTGTCACCCGTTGTCTCATTAGTAATGCTAGAATCTGCACTTACCATAAATGGCATTATAAATAACATTACTGCTGCTAAAGTCGTTCCAAATAACCCCTTTTTTAGATTTTTCATCATATCCCTATCCTCCTTATCCAAATTATACCACTTCTTAAAAAAAAGAATATAAATCAGACAAAAATTATTCTCACTTTACACATATTGCTTTACAAAAAAAATCCCATAAACAGGATTTTTAAGTTAAGCAGCTGGATTTATTGGGATACTCGAATTATATTTTTTAACAACTGCACCATATTTATCATAAAGTCTTTGATAATCTCTATTATAACTTGTGTTCATTTTACTAAACGGTATAACTTTAAATGAATGCCAACGTCCACCACTTTTTTCATAATAATTATATAAAAGCTCATTATTCAAGTTTTCAAGTTTAATCGATGACTTTCCATTTTTCGTAGTTTTAACAACATCAACCATACTCATAAGTTCAACCATTGTATTATAGTCACTATTAGTTGACTGCGCTGAAATAAAATTGCCAAGTGAGTAAATAACTAAAGTATCGTCGATATAAGTAACTGGCTGAATTACATGTGGATGAGTTCCAATAATAATGTCTACTCCTAAAGACGCTAAATACTCAGCTTGTCTCTTTTGCTCACTACTTGGTTCAGATTGATATTCAGTCCCCCAATGCATTGATACTAAAAGTAAATCAACTTTATCTCTAATCTTTTCAACATCATATTTGGCCTTTTCATCACTATATAGATTAACTAAATATTCTTTACCTTTTGGAATTTGAATACCGTTAGTTCCATACGTATAAGAAAGCATTGCATATTTAATCCCATTTTTTTCTTTAATTGGAATTTCCAAAGAATCTTCCTTAGAACAATAGCTTCCAGCCGTTAAAACCTCTTTATCTTTCCAATACTCGCAAGATTTTAAAACAGCTTTCTCTCCTCTATCTAAAGTATGATTAGACGCCAAATTGACAATATTAAAACCCGCATCTAACATAGCATCCCCAAATTCCCATGGTGAATTAAATGTTGGATAATCTGATAAGCCAATATCCGTTCCCCCTAATATTGTCTCTTGATTATAAAACGCTAAATCATATTTACTAACAATTGGTTTAATAAATTCTAATTGATCTTTAAAATCATACTTACCATTATGATAGGCATCCTTATAAACTGAACTATGAATTAGTCCGTCGCCAACCATTACTAAACTTAGTTTACTTTCTTCTTCATTTATGGCGCCAGGAACATTTTTGTTTTCACTTTTTAGCTTTACCCCATCACCGATAAAATATATTCCTATCCATATCCCTAAAATAATAACTAGAAAAACGAAAACAATAAAAACCATATTTTTTCTCGTCTTTCTTTTTGCATGCTTTTTCATAATACACCCTAAGGCTTATAAATACTACTCACAACTGCCATTTACACTCTGCATATATATTTCTAAGGCTTCCTTTCCTTCCTTATTATCTTTTGCGCTTGTAAAATATTCTCCATTAATTTCATCAATCGTTGCTTGATCCATTTTAACTCCATCAAATGTATAACTAGCTACAATTCCATTTTTTAAAGTAAAGATTGCATCTTTGCCTCCAATTTTGCACGTCACTTCCTCACCAGATGAACAGCCAGTTAATAAAACAACACAACCAACTAACACTAATAACCCTTTTTTCATTCTATTACTTCCTTTCCTACATTAATGGTGCGAACGCCATTAAAATTTGTCTTTTTAAATTTTGTAATCCACTTAATTTTTCCTTACCTTTAACTACTTCTTCAGATTTTTCTAAGGTTTCCATATAATCTTTTTTAATGTCTTCAATTACTGATGCTTTATATAACCATACGCCATTTTCGAAGTGTAAATACAAACTTCGATAGTCTAAATTTACTGTTCCAACTGTAGCATACTCGTCATCGACAATAAATGTCTTCGCATGAATAAATCCTGGTGTATATTCATAAATTCGCACCCCATTTTCCATTAATTGATTATAATAAGCTTTGGTGACCTCATTTATAACCTTTTTATCTGGAATCGCTGGAGTAATAATTCGAACATCAATTCCACTTTTAGCAGCCACACATAAAGCCGTCATCATTTCATTATCAATAATTAAATATGGTGTGGTAATATAAATATATTTATTGGCCTTATTTATCATATTAAGGTAAATAGTCTCTCCAGTTGCCTCATGATCCCATGGATTATCACAATAAGGAATTGCATAACCATCTGACTTAACCATTTCTAAATCACAAGCATCAGCTTTATAACCTTTATAACTATATTTAGAACCTCTAACAAAATCCCATAAAGTCATAAACATTACAGCCATATTCCAAACGGCTTCCCCTTTAAGCATAATTCCATTATCTTTCCAATGACCATATTTAACTTTTTCATTAATATATTCATCAGCCAAATTAATCCCGCCAGTAAATGCAATATAACCATCGATAATTGCCATCTTACGATGATCACGGTTATTAAATTTAGAGCGAATAATTGGAACAAATTTATTAAAAGTACAAGCCTTTATTCCATAACTTTCAAGTGTCTTATAATAATTATTAGGTAATATCATAATACAGCCTAAATCATCATACATCATTCGAACTTCAACGCCCTCTTTAACCTTAGCTTTTAAAACTTCTAAAATGCTATCCCACATTTTTCCTTCCTCGACAATGAAATATTCAAGAAAAATATATCTTTTGGCGTTTTTTAACTCTTCAAGCAGTCTTTTATAGTATTCCTCACCCACTTTAAAATATTCATATTCCGTATTTTGACAAACCGGTGATAAAGAATACTTAGTTATGTACTTTGCTTGATTGTAAGCTGATAAACTATCATTTTTTAAAAGTTCCATAACTTTTTCATCTTGTGAAATGTTTTTAATTTGATGATCATATATTTCCTGTAATTTTTTCTTTTCTCTCTTGCTTAGTTGATCCCCACTAAATAATAAATAAAATAATAATCCAATCACTGGAAGCATCAAAATAACCATTATCCAAGCTATTTTATATCCTGGATTAGTTTTGCCATTAATAATAAATATTGACATTAAAATTCCTAAAAGATAACTTCCAATATAAAAATAAACAAAATAATCAATATTAAATTTCCACACCATTGAAATTATAAATGCGACTTCTAAAACAATTAAGAATGCTACCACAAACACTCTATGCGTAATGAAGCCCATCAACTTTTTAAGCCCTGTCATACCATCACCCACTCTTTTATCCAATTATACCCCATTTAATCCAATTATACAATATGTAACTAAAGTTGACTTTCTCATAAAATATATATATACTAATAGCAATATGGAAGTAAGTTTTATTTTAAACATGATTACCATATTCTGTTTTAAAGGATGGTAGTATGGAAGAAAAAAAAGAAGTTTTTGCTGAAGGGCTATGCTTCAAAAAAATATTTTGGATTTTTATTTTTGGATGCATCTTCGGCTGTGTAATGGAAATGGTCATTCATTTTCTAAAATATGATGCTTGGGTGTCAAGACGTGGTTTAATTTATGGACCCTTAAATCCTGTTTACGGAATTGGCTGTGCTCTTTTTACCGCCTTTCTTTGTAAACAAAAGAAAGTCATCTGGATATTTATTGGTGGTGCCTTTTTAGGCGGTGGAGTTGAATACTTTTGTTCTTTATTTCAAGAATATGCTTTCGGTTCAACTTCTTGGGATTACAGTAATCACTTTCTAAATTTTGGAGGTCGAACCAGTCTATTTTATATGGTGTGCTGGGGTGTTCTTGCTCTATTCTACGTTAAAATAGTTTACCCATTTTTATCGAAGTGGATTGAAAAAATACCAATTAAAACTGGAAACATCATTACAATAATTATGGTTATCTTTATTATTATTGATTGTATAATTTCAGCTATCGCTTGCTACCGCTGGGAAGAAAGAAAACAAGAAAAACCAGCCAGCAACTCCATCGAGGTTTTCTTAGATAAAGAATATCCAGACACCCGTTTATCAGAGATATATGAAAATGCCAAAAGTGTTTAGTGATTTACTAAACCTTTTTATTTGCAAAAAAAGCACTACCTTTTGGCAGTGCTAAAAATATGTCCACATTCATTATAACACATAGTTATCTAATTTACAATATTATTTAGCTTGGTAAATTATCGTATTTTTCTGACAATGTAATTTTAATTGTATCATTATTATTTACATCTTTACCAGCTTCTAGACTTTGACCAGTAACATATCCATAACCTTCAATTTCATATTTGTAGCCTAATGCCTTCATTAGGTAAATAACTTCTGATCTAGAATACCCTTTTAAATCTGGCATTTTATTCTTATCTCCATTAGTAATTAAGAAAACCTTATCATAAGATAAAACAGTTTCGCCTTTAAGTGGATATTGGTTAATAACCTTATCCCCATTTCCAATAACAATTGGCGTTATCTTATTAGCTGACAATTCTTTTTTCACATCATCAGTCTTTTTGTTAATATAAGATGACAACTCTAATGAAGCTACTGTACTATTACTTGTCGTCGTCGAAAACATATTTCTATATTTGGCAATGTTTTTCATCATATTATTCACCGCATCACTAACAACAACCGTAGCCCCAACATTTGGTTTTTTTACAGCTGCATAAATAATAATTTCTGGGTCATCATTAGGATACATTCCTGAAAATGAATAAATATAAGCATTATCACCTTTTAAATACCCACCTTTAGGACTAGCAATTTGCGCAGTTCCCGTTTTACCAATAATATCAAAGCCATCAATTTTATAACGTTTACCTGTAGCTTGCGGATCATCACTATTAACTACGTTATACATTAATTGTTTAATTTTATCAACTGTAGTTTGACTAGCTACTCTTTCAGACTCTTCAACCTTACGTTTGTAAGTTGTCTCGTTGGTATTTGGATTAACAATTTTCGATACCACGTGTGGCGTCAAAGCTTTACCATTATTAGCAATAATACTTAAAGCTTTAAGGTGCTGAACTACAGTGGTATTAATACCTTGACCAAAAGCTGCATTAGCCACTTCAACCGGATATTTAAATCCTAATTTGCCAGCATTCTCTCTAGCTAAATCGACACCCGTTGTTTTTCCAAATCCATATTTTGTTAAACAATCACGTAAGTCATTTTTATCGATGAATTTACCAATCATGCTTGATACTCCAACATTACTAGAATATTCAAAACCTTTATCAAAATTAATAGTTCCCCAACCAGTATTATTCCAGTCTTTTATTGTCGCATCGGCAATTTCAATGCTTCCTGATCTAAAAGTATCATTTCCATTATAAGTCCCTTTTTCAATCGCACACATATAAGTATAAATTTTCATCGTACTACCAGGTTCAAAAGCATTAGAAACTAATAGATTTTCATAACTTGTAATATCACGTTTATTTGGATTAAAAGACGGTGAAGACGCACTAGCTAAAATATCTCCTGTTTTGGCATCCATTACTGAAATAATTGACCACTCAGGTTCGTACTTTTCTTCAATTGCTTTAACCTCAGTCTCAGCAAATCTTTGAATATTAGAGTCAATAGTTAAATAAATATTACTACCATCCATCGCATCAATTCTTGTCTCCGCTGTATCTGGAATTTTATAACCAAATCTATCCTGTTGATATTGTAAATATCCATCAGTACCTTTTAATAAATCATTATACTTGGCTTCAATTCCAAGTTCACCGTCAATTGATGTAACAACTTTTCCATTTTTATCCTTTTTTTCATTTGTCTTTGCATAGCCTAAAATATAGGAAGCAAAATCACCATTTGGATAATAGCGCTTATAGTTTTCATCAAAATCTATACCTGGCAAATTCAAGTCATCAATTTCACTTTTCTTAAGTTCTGTAATATTTTTTCCAGCTGTTCCAAGTTCAATCTGATACTTCTTTTCTTCTTTTCCTTTGTTAAGACGTTTCTTTAAATCATCAGCGTCAGTGCCTAAAACTTTAGCCAAAGCTTCAGCAGTCGCATCAACATCTTTAACATAGTTAATCTTACTACCTGTACTTCTGCTTTCATCTAAATAAGCAATAATTGTATATGAAGTCACATTGTGCGCTAAAACATTGCCACTCATATCGTAAATTGTTCCACGGCTAGCTGTTAACGTTTTAGCCACTGTATTACGATTAGCCGCAAATTTTTGAACGTTATGCCCATTTACCGTCGGTGATAAAGCTAAATAACAATATCTCCCAAATAAAATAATAAGGCATAGAAAAAAAACAAAAAAGACTTTTTTTGGTAACTTCCAATTATTCCTTCCTTGTTTTTTCTCTTTCACATTAACACCTCGTTTATTCACCCACAACTATTATATTGTCGTTGTTATATGCAAGTCCCATTTCCTTAACAACGCCCTTAACATTCTCAAAAGACGTAAGTTCGTTTACTTTCATCGTTAGACTCTCATTTTTCTTTTTTTGATCGTCAATGTTATACTTAACTTCTTCAATGCTCATTTTTAATTCGCTAATAGAAGCTCCGCAGAAAGTTTTGATTCCAAGTGAAAATATCGCAGCAAAAACAATTACTATATAAAGTAATCTTTCACCCTTAGTTATTCTTGCTTTTTTAACTTTCTTCTTTGCCATAGCCTAGCCTCTTTCTATTACGCGAAGTCTTGCACTTCTTGCTCTGGGATTTTCTGAAATCTCAGCACTTGTTGGTAACTCATTAGCCACCACTTTAAATTTTGGTTTATATTCATCAGGGATAACCGGTAATTTTTGAAGTTCTCTTGGAACTGAACTTACTTCGTTAAACATTTGTTTACAAATTCTATCTTCAAGCGAATGAAAAGTAATTACGCATACTCTTCCACCCGGGCCTATTAATGATAATGCGTCTTCTAAAGCCAACCTAAAAACTTCTAATTCATTATTTACTTCAATTCTAATTGCTTGAAATACTTTACGAGCAGGATGCCCTTGACGACGATATTTTTCTGGAACGCTTTCTTTAATGATTTCCGCTAATTCCAAAGTCGTTTCAATTTTTTTATTTTCTCTGTATCTAATTATTGCTTTAGCAATGCTTCCTGAATATTTTTCTTCACCATATTTATAAAAAATACTAACTAATTCCTCATAAGAATATCCATTAACAACATCATAAGCTGACAATTTATCATCTTGATTCATTCGCATATCTAAAGGTGCATCTTTATGGAAGCTAAAGCCCCTTTCGGCATTATCGAGTTGTGGTGAAGATACTCCAAGGTCAAATAAAATTCCATCGACCTTATCTACTCTCTTTAAGATTTCCTCTTTTATATTTTTGAAATTAGTATTTATAATTTCAAAATTTAAACCAACCTCTTCTAGTTTCTTTTTAGCTTCTTTTATTGCTTCTTTATCTTGATCAAAAGCATAGAGAAAACCTTTAGGTATCCTTTTTAAAATCTGGCTACTATGTCCGCCATATCCTAAAGTACAGTCAACAATAATACTATCATCTTTTAAATTTAAATATTTGATGCTTTCATTTAGTAAAACACTTGTATGCATAAATCCTCCTAAATATTTAAATTACTAGAAAATAAATTATCTGCAATATCAGACAAACTATCTTCATTTTCGTCGATGAAGCTGTTCCATCTTTCCGCACTCCAGATTTCTAGACGGTCACCAACTCCGATAACCACACAATCTTTTGCTAAATCAGCGTATTTCATTAATGGAGAAGAGATATTAATTCTTCCTTGTTTATCAAATTCCTGATTAACCGCACCAGAAAGAAAGAATCTCATAAAGTTACGGGCATCTTTTACATTCGGAAGTTCTTGATACTTAACGACAATCTTATCCCATGTGTTTTTAGGATAAACAAATAGACAGCCATCTAACCCACGAGTTACTACGAAATTTTCACCAAGCTCGTATCTAATTTTAGATGGAATAGTTAAACGTCCTTTGTCGTCTATCGTATGATGATATTCACCCATGAACATAAAATCACCCACTTTCCCCCACAATGTTACACTGTATACCACTATTCTACTATCCAAATACCCTTTTGTAAAGTATTTTATAAATAAATTTCTGCTTTTTTTATCGAATTTTACAGTAAAATTTCCAAAACTGTGGATAAAATCATAATTTATCCTGATATGTGACAATAAAAATCACTATTCACCTAAACCTCCACCTACTAAAATCATAATGTATCAAAATCATATTTCCTGTTTTATTGAAAGTAACCTGGACTATCTTTTCTCTACTTATAATCATACCCGGCCAAAGTTAAATATCCTTCCTCCAAACAAAAAAATTTCGCAATTAAACGAAATTTATTTGTTTTCAATATCCAAAATAAAATCAGCGACACTTTGATACTTATTTAAATGCAAATCAAGAATTTCTAAAGCTGATTCTTCCATGCAAGCTCCATTGAATTTAATAAGCATTTCTTTATCATTTATTCCATCGCCAATCGTGTAAACATTCTCCAAAGAAATATTTTCTTTATAAATAATAAAATCAATTTGAGCAGTTTTATTAACACCACTAGGTAAAAATTCTATTTCATCGCAATCCTCCCACTGAAGAATATAATCAAAAATACTATCACCATACTTTTTCTTAACTAATTCATAAAATTCTTTCATTTTGTCATGATAAATTATTTTAAAATCAAACATAGCCTTATGAATAGGTGCTGAACCAAATTCAATATCTTTTTTTACTGCTGAATAAATTTTCTGATCGCAGATCCAAGGCGAGTAATCTTTGGCTATATCATAAATACCTTTAACTATATCAGTTTCAATATAGCGTTCATTAATTATTGTCCCCTTTTTATCCATTATAAGAGTTCCGTGATTTAAAATTAAATAATCATATGGTAAATCATCGCCATTTAAAACTATATTTAAATCATTAATACTACGACCAGTTGCTAAAACAAATAAATTACCCATTGCCCTAAACCGATTTATAGCATTTATATTTTTCAAAAAACTTTCTCTATCAATATATAAAGTTTTGTCAAAATCACTAATCAATATCTTTTTCATGCAAATCACCATAGTAAGTATACCACAATACATCAAAAAAGAAGTCCATGGACTTCTCTTTTTTAATAATAAATACAAGAACCTAGTAAAATAGCAAGTAAGATATATAGTACTAATATAATTAGATATCCACAGCTATTAGTTCTTTGACCGCATTGGTCTCCACATGGGTTACCGCATTGGTTTCCACATGGTTTTTCATTATTGCAAGCCATAATTACCCCCTTCTAGAGGCTTAGATCCAAGCCCCAAGTATGATTATTAAAAGAATAAATAATACTAAAACGATTGCAGCTGCACTTGATCCTGTGTTACACATATAAATCATCCTCCTTTTTGTCTTTTCACATTATTTTATGGAAAACATGGATTTGTGTGAGTACTAATATCAAAAATAATGAAAAAATATTGTTTTTTATTAGGAAATTTGCTATTATTATTATGTATGAAAGATATCCATACACATGAAAGGAAGAGCAAACGTGAAAAAAACATTATTAACTTTAGGAGTATGCGTGCTAGTTATCGGATTAGTAGGATGCGGAAAAACTCCAACCTTGAAAGATGGAAAAGAGGTTGTTGCTTCAATCGATGGAAAAGAATACACCGCTGAAGACTTATATGAAAAATTAAAAGCACAAGGTGGCGAAACAACTTTAATAAATATGATTGACGAATATATCGTAAATAAAGAAGTTGAAACAGATGAAGACGCTAAAACATATGCCGAATCACAAATCGAATCTTATAAATCATCATATAAGAGTTATGGTAAAGACTTTAATGAAGCTTTAACTCAAGCTGGTTATAAAGATGAAGACGCCTTCAAAGAAGCTTTAATTTTAGACTATAAAAAGCAAACAATTACTGAAAACTATGTAAAAGGTAAACTTACTGATTCAGAAATTGAAAAATACTATGAAGACAAAGTATTTGGTGATATTGAAGCTAAACATATTTTAATTTCAGCTGATGTAAACGATAATATGTCAGATGAAGAAAAAGAAGCCGCTGAAAAGAAAGCCAAAGAAAAAGCCGAAAAAATAATTAAAAAATTAGACAAAGGTGAAGATTTCGAAAAATTAGCAAAAGAAAATTCAGATGACAAAGGAACTGCTTCAAAAGGTGGTAAATTAACTGTAACTTATGGAGAAGTTGTTGATGAATTCTGGGATGCTACTACAAAATTAAAAGATAAATCTTACACTAAAGAACCAGTAAAATCTGAATATGGATACCATATTATTTATCGTATAAGTCAAAAAGAAAAGCCAAAATTAAATGCAGTTAAAGATGATATCATCGATAAATTAGTAAATGAAAAAATCAAAAACGATGATACCCTTCAAACAGAAGCTCTTGTAGAACTTCGTAAAAAATACAACATGAAAATTAACGATAACGATATTAAAAAATCATATAACGAAGCAACAAAAGAAGCTTTAGCAAAAAATACAAATGAAAACAGTTCAAATTAGAACTGTTTTTTATTTATATATTCGTTGATCTCGTCTAGGCTATAACCTTTACTATAAAGTTTATTTCTAAGCTTTAAATAAAGCTCATCACCAGTATATTTCAAAGCATATTTCTTATAAAACTTTTCCATTTCTTTAAACATAAGTCCATTATCCAAAGTAATTAAAGATAAATGTCTATTAATATCAGATCTACCATAGCCTAAATTAACCAGATATATTGTTAATTTTTGTTTCAAAACAAAACCAGAATACTTTTTATTAGCTTTAACTTTTTTACTAATAATTTTATCTAATCTTTCATCGATAACCTCCGAAGGTATATCAATCATTTCATTAATTATAGATGAATCTATATTATGTGATTCCAAGTCTTTAGCTATTTTAAATGGGCCATCTAAAGACAAATTGATTTTATCATTGGTATATGCTTTGGCAAAATTATAATCATTAATAAGTCCAATTCTTTTTAAATTGTCAATTATTTTTTCTTTATCATTTATATCTACCATTGTCTTATCAAGATATTCTCTAATCTCGTGTTCACTACGCAACCTTCGACTAATCATCCTAAGCACTTTATTATAAATTTCATAATAAGTTGTATCCGTATTTATTTTATTCAGTAAACTACTATCAATATTTTTGTCAAATAACAAATTATTTTCTAGTATAACATCATCAAAAGTACTTATAACCTCTCCATTATCCAAAGTAATCTTATATTTAGAACCACTTTTTTTTATTTTTTCAATCTTCATCTTATCACCAAATATATTATAGCAAACATTTGTTTTAATCGCAACAAAAAAAGAACTATCGTTCTTTAATGTGAATCAAATTTTTAGATATTTCTTCAAGAGATCTTCCTAAATCTTTATTTGATTTATATTCATTTTCTTTCATCTGATAATGGCGTGTTTCTTCCATTTCTTTAGATCTTTTTGCAACAATATTAACAAGCAAGTATTTAGAACCAACCTGTCCTAGTAATTTATCAATTGAAGGATATAACATTGTGTATCACTCTCCTACTATTGATAATATAACAATTGGTCTTTAAATACAACCAATATGTCAAAATTTTACATTATTTAACACAACTTCTTAAGCCTTCCAAAACACAAACCATTGCCCAAGTATCTTGCTTACAATATTCGACTAATTTCTGATATTTATGCTTATAGTCTTTCTCATCCATCTTTGGAAACCTTGCGTAAGTGACTAAGGCTTCAACCCCATTTCCAATTTCCATTCCTTGATATGTCAGATCTGAAAACAATGGCAATATCTTTTTTATCGAAAAAGAACCATTCATATCACTATGATAATAATTAAACATCGATGCCCTATCTTTTTCATAGCCAAGCTCTTCATACATCGATGACTTAGTCTTAACCAAATTCATCAAATCAAAAATCATACTTCTAATGTGCATAAGTTTATCCTTATACTCAGGAAAAATAAACGCTAATTCCTTAAGTCTAGTTTTCTCAAAAGATTCATTATAAACTAAAACGGTCCCAGTCTCATCAATCCACTCGCAAAGTTTTTTAACTAATTCCTCACGGTGATCACCGTGGTCTTTAGCCAAATATTCAAAATGATCATTATCTTTATCACAAACTCCAGGCGCTTTTTCAATGTGCAAAGAAAACTGAAATACCGACTGTGTATAACAACGTTCACCCGCATACCTTGGTAATGGGCATGGAAACGTTTCGAAATCTAAATGATAAATTGGATACTCAATCTGTTTAAGTCCGTCAATTATTTTTTCTTTATCAAAATAAGGTTCTTGTGATTCAACAACGTCTCTTTGAATAACATTTTTCCTTCTATTTAAAAGTTCTACTGGAACATCAAGCATACCAACCTTTCCATCATTAATTAAGTCAAAACGCCCATACTTTTTGCCACTACTATCTTTAAAACCATGATGACCATCTAAATAAGCCATAATTGAATTCTTATCAGGTAAAATACCAAAACAAACTTTTGCATATTTACACTTCGTCGTTTTCTTTATTTCACAAAACTCTCCTAACGGGCAAGGATCAACTTTTAAATTTTCGATATATCCCTGAACACGTTTACGCTCCAAATCAATCATATCCATATAGTCCTTAGTAACGCTAGTCATATCAATAAATGAAACTATCTCATTGCCATTTTCATCGGTCTCATATACTGGTTCCCCGCAATCATATTTTCCATTAAAAATATACTCGCCATTTAAAACAGCTAAATAATATTTAACATCATCGAGTTTATGCACCTCACCATTAGCCTTTAAATCATTTTCGATGATATACCTTTGAACAGCCAAATCATAAACATAATGCCCTGATGCACTAAGTTTATCAAATAATTTAGCCCTTTGTATTTCATACTTCTTTAAAGGCATATAATCCTCAATATTAACATTTAAATCCTCAAGCAAGTGATATATACCACTACTATCTTTAGCAAAAATAGAATTAGTTTTAACATAACCATTTTGATCTTTAACTTTAACCCCTAAATCTAAATACTTTTTCGTTGTTGTCGCCTTTGCTTCAATAATATTAAACGCCTTTTCATTTTCATTATAAATATCGACATAGCACAAATAACGAATATTATCAATTAAACAATCAAAGCTTTCCTGTTCTAAAGTTGCTTTAGAATATTTAAAAGTTCCAGAAAAATATTTAGGAGCCAAAGCACCTGCTAATAACTCAACCTGACTATAATATGGTAGCATAACTTCCAAATGGTCATTTTTAACCTCAATTAAATCTTCCTCACCATCATACATATCGCCAAGGATTTCTCTAATATATTCTTCCTCTTCTTCTTTTTTGTACTCCTCTAAAGTCACCATACTTTGTAATTTTTCAGTCTTTAAATCATCCAATGCTACATACCTTGGACATCGACTATAATTTATAAAATTTGTCTTAGTTATTGCCATACTACCACTCCATACTAATTATATCATAACTACCTACAACCAATAAAAAATCTCTAGAAAAATTCTAAAGATTTTTTTAAAATTGGACCAGAGGTTTCCGATCCATCTTTAACATATTGCCTTAAAAAATCTAATTTACATTCATTATTAGGCAAAAAATCCGCTACATAAAAAGCTCTATCCAAATCTAATGTATTATTGTCCCGATTTACTGGACCATTTTTTGCAAATTCACTTAAAGATCTTTCATAATCATAATTACCATTTACCGCATATTCCATAAGTCCACTAGTTACCATAATATTATTAATGATAACAGCCGCTTCTAAAGTTCCGTTAGGAATTCTATTTTCAAAAGTATTAATAATTCTTTCACCTTGAGAATATAGATACATTCTATAAAAGCTAAAAGAATGGTCACAAGAAGCATCCTCAGCATACAAAGAATTTAAAAGTCCATCATAACTTGAAATATCTAGCTTAGATAGTCTTCTATACAAAAGTGGCGCAAATGCTGGTGAATATTGCGAAGCGGCATATCTAAGATTAATAAACTCACCATTGTAAAATCTTGTAAGAATATCTTCATTTTCTGCAAGCAATGCCATAAATGATAACAAAGATACTGGATCATTATTAAAGAAGTTAGCATCATAATGGGAATGTGAAGCACAAAAATCATCAACTTTTGCATATTTCACTTTTTTTCTAATATATAAAAGCATTGATTTTATATTTTGCCAATCGGCTTTTGTACCAGATAAAATAGGTGAATCTATTTCTCCGCCGCACCCTCCTAAACTAGTATCTGTAGTTAAAATCCATTTATCGCAATCGTATGCAAATAATGGTACACGTTCTGGTGTTGTATAATAAAGTATGCCATTACATTTACGCATTTTTGAAATAAAATTAGGGCTCGCCACTTCTATTTCAATTCCGAAACGCAAGCCAGGGGCAAGCTCATGACTATCCGTAAATGGAATTTTATAGTCTAAAAGACTATCCAAAATTTCTCTTCGACTTATTTCATCAAGGTCACTAAATTTTGTATTTTTTGGTAACTCTAACATACAATACACCCCATATTTAAAGTATTATAAATTATTTTATTTACCAAGTCAACTTTAATAATATCTAATAAAATCACTAAGAATTATTAAGACCATACTTACAAGTATAAAAATCATCATGGCCAGAACCCTTACAAACACCTGAAGTCACATAAGTTTTAACAAATTCACTTATACAAGCGATTCCATCTTCATCACAGGATAAATCAAAATCACTATATGATTTGCTTTTATTATAAGCTTTAATTTGCTTAATTGTATCACCATCCAAATCAAAAACATAAATTGGCTCTTTATTATAAACTGATTCATCTGGCGTATTACGATTATCATTTATTACTGAAGCAATAACTCTACTCGTATCTTTGGTACACTGCTTATTTCCATTCTCATCTATTGAGCACCAATTTGATCCTGAATTACGACCAATACCACTCATTCCAGGAAAAGGAAAAGTTAAAGAAACTGGGCGGTAAATAATCTCCATACTCTCCGGACACTCCCCATCTGGGCACTCCTCAATAATCCCTTGATTACAATGACGATAATCCTTAGTATAAGCTTTACAATTTTTGTTTGGTCCCTCAGCTAAATACCATTGGCCAGTTGCAGAATTTAATCTATGAATCTCACAAGTTTTATAATCATCATAACTTATACATTTTTCATTAAGCTTACCCCTACACCTATTTCCATACTTATTTTCATACTTATAACAACTGCCCGTTTCCACAACCTTACCATTTTCAATAATTTGACATTCCGTTGCAGTAATAGGTTCACAATATTTTTTAAGCTTTGGAACACACTGCCCAGCATTAACTGCTGCACAGTCCGTTTCAACATTGTCAACATAACATTTATCCCCTTTTTTAACACACTCAGTATAAGTTTTTATAGGACAAACATATTCATCACTATTTACTTTTTTACAATTTCCTAATTTACTATCCAATTTTCGGTCATTTTTGCACTTACTATATTCCGAAGTTCCAAGGCCATACAATTTAGCACATGCTGTATCTTTTTCATTTTCCCCTTGGACACTAGTGTTATAAATATTGTTGTCTTTGTTCACCCCATCTTTCCCAAAATATTCAGCTTGTGTTGAAGCATTCCATGCATTTTTCATATAACTATTATCCGTTGGAAAATCGTAAGTCAATTTAACAAACGCCGACATATCAGTCAACTTTTCATTTTTCTTTTTCAAAGATACTGGAAGATTTGGTACCTTAGCATCATCATAACTGTCTAAATTTTCTGTTGGTTTTTCAAACTGTGATTCAATATTCTTGGCTATATAACGATATAAATTCTCTGGAAGTAAATACTCTGAAGTCAAACTCATAGTTAGCATCCCATTACTTATCGTCTTTTTCACCTCACCTTTGTCTTCCCTAATTGTATTATTAGAGTTCCCGTCAGAACCAATTAATTTAATTGTATAATCTTTTCCATTTGGCCTACTACTTACTGAACCATTATCAATTCTATATGTCTTACTATTACTATTATAACTACTATTTTCACCACCAATTGAAACCATACTATCAATACTTTTACCCTCAACATAATGAATAGCCACACTACCAGCTGACTTTAAAGTATTAACATCATAAAAATTCTGCAGTCTATTAGTATTTCCACTTTTACTTTGACATTGCACCGTTCTTGTAACTTCAATCGGCGCAAAATTAGGATGAAGATCTTGAGGAGAAATTAAACCTACCGTAAAATAACTTCCATTTTGAACACTTACATTTTTAGTTGCGTTTGGAAAACTAACCTTATATTCTTCGCGGCAAAAAATATCGTCAGCTTTTTGAAAATGCCTTTTAACATTACTATTTTCACTTTCCGTGCTTTCTTTGATTGCCTCCCAATTAGTTGTATCTTGAATTATATAACTTCCCTTATCTATTGGTAAAGTACTTGTACAATTTTCACAAGCCGCATCAATACCGTAATAATAATTAGCTACCTTTTCAACTCCAAGTTCTATCAAAGGCTGATTAATACCATTAGCCCACACCGTTCCAACACCTTTATATTTCTTTTTATTAGCATTATAATACTCCGCTGCTCCATTATTAATGCCAAACTCAAATGCAGTATTGGTATTCATACACGCATCACCAATCGTTTTACATGGAAATAAGGATGGATTATTCCATGCTTCAATCCAAAAGACATTAGGCTCCCAATTAAAATACTCATCTAAAGCCGTCCATATTAAAGCCTGACCAAAAAAATACTTTTGTTCGACATTCAAATCTTCCCTATTATTTAAATAATCATCATATAAGGCAATCTTTGTTAATAATTCCTGAGCTGTGGATTTAGAAATACCCGTTTCATCTTGCAAAAACTGTAAAGCACTTTTAGAAGATAATCTAATATTAGCTTTAAAATGTTTACTAAAATCAGCGCAATAAGCAACTCTACCATCAATCGTTAAAACGCCTTCTTTCCAAGCATTTCGTCCTCCAGGCATTTCGTTTTTACCATCAGGTGATACCCATACACTAGCACTTGAATCTCTACTACCAGTAATCCCTGTTGCCGCTTCAGTTTTTTCAATATTTAAAATAGACATACCTATAAAAAACATTATAACAAAAACAAATAACAACTTACTTCTTTTCATTTGCGCACCTTCCTTACAACATAAATCCCAATTAGCATAACTATTCCTACAATACTTAAAATCAAATATACGAAATTGGTCTTTTCCATAAATACTTCCTTTATTCTTTCAAAAAGCGTTTTTTCTTCACTTTCTTCCTTATGACTTGAAGAAACTTTATATTTTTCTAACTCATCATAAAATTCTTCTTCCGTATATGAAGCTGTGTTATACCATAAAGAACATAGATTAAACTCAGCATATTCTTTGCATTCTGGCAACATAGAATATTGATTAAAAAAAGGTAAACTGACATATGTAGTCAATATTTTTTCACTTTTACAGTTATTATCATTAGAATAAATATCATACGTTATCTTCTTTCCATGTGAATATTTTGGATTAAACTCTTTATTATGTGAAAAAGTATTACCTTGACTATCGATAACATATATATCATCACTAATATTTGTTATATTAACTGTAAATTCGGGATAACCACTAACCATTTCATAGTTATAACTAAACCCAACATTAGCAGCGATTCTCGAAAGTTCAGCCTCCCTTTCATAACTACACTCTGCATGAGCAATTGATGGCATCAAAGTAAAAATACTAAATATTAACAAATATTGACAAAACGGTTTTAATATCTTATTAATTTTACTACTAAAAAAAGTTACATTACATAATAATTTTTGCATAAACCTTACTCCCTATCTTATTGCAATATCATTATACCCCCC